>Ga0335398_10001776_pt1 | contig 35734 bp, 27 predicted proteins | sample BON03_FD_205742 | JGI IMG/M metagenome (GOLD analysis project Ga0335398, IMG submission 205742) | Freshwater microbial communities from Lake Bonney liftoff mats and glacier meltwater in Antarctica - BON-03 (spades assembly) (version 2) | ecosystem: Environmental > Aquatic > Freshwater > Ice >... | reverse complement strand
AAAACCGGGCGCTTGGTGGGATCCCTCTCATGCCGATGCCATCGCCAGCCTTCGTGTCCTCCGCGCCAACGGCCAATGGCTCTCCCTCTGGCGCAACTAATCACCCATCACTTCTAATTACACCCCTACCCAAGAGGCTCGGTACTTGTCACTTGCGCTTAAGCCGGGGGCACCCAGCTTCGGAGATCATGGACAAGCTCGAAGAGATTTTTAAGATGCAGGAGACTCTCAATGCTCGGATTGGCGTGAGTTTGCCGCCGGCCAGTGACGAGGAAAAAACGAAGTGGATCTTAAATTACACGCGGGCGATGCAGCAGGAAACGGCGGAGTTGATCGATAGTGTACCGTGGAAATGGTGGGCGAAGTATCAGAAATTTGATGAGCAAAACGCAAAAGTGGAGGTCGTGGACCTGTTCCACTTTTTGGTGTCGTTGGCCCAGACACTCGGGATGTCGGCGGAAGATATCTACGATGCCTACGTGAAGAAGAATGCGGTGAATCACCAGCGACAGGAATCGGGCTACGTCAAAAAAGATGAAGACGATTCCAAGCATATTTAGTGGCGGATCTCGGAAAACTGAAACTGAAACCGGAACGAGGACGCTGAATTTCTGGCGTAAAGCTCTACCCACCATCTGGATATGGAACTCGATTTTCGGGTGGGGGTTAGGTCTGAAGCCTGAGCCTCGGTCGAAAGGACATCTTCCCACTGACATGAAAACAATAGGAGACCGACTGGATTTAAACTTTAACGTGAAGGTGGTGCGGGGAGCGGGCAGCGAACCGGAGTTCGTTCCTTTCGCGGAGTTGGTGACGGGGCCAACGGTGGTTTCCGTCTATATGCGCAACAATACGGGGTCTTGTGATAAGCAGAATGGCGCCTTGGTTGAAGCGGCGGAGGCGATCGCGGCGCGGGGATACGCGATTGTGGGCGTCTCGCGGGATACGGGAGGTTCGCACAAAAAGTATGCGACCAAAAAGGAGATCAGTTATACGCTGGTGAGTGATCCGGATGATTTATTTGCACAGGCGGTGGACGCGGTGGTGGAGAAGTCGATGTATGGACGAATTTTTGAAGGACCGTTGCGTTCGGCTTGGATCCTGAATGGCGAGGGCGAGTTATTGGCCGTGATTGAAAAGGTTCTCGCCCAGACGCATGGAGAGCAGGTTTTGGCGAAGTTGAACGAGCTTAAATCAGCGAGTTGAATTGACGGAAGCGTCGCTTGCGCCGCCCGATATGATCGCGTAGTTTGATCGATGTGAAAACCCCTACGATCAAGGACATCCGCACGGCGGCGGCGGCGCGCAAGACGCGGCGAGCGAGGCGCAAGACCCTGATGTGGTCGTTGGGAGGGCTTGTGATTACCGGGGTTGTATTGGTGGGCGTGGTTCTGCCCAAAGTGGTGCGAAGTCAGGTGGAGAGCCGTTTGCGGACAGGGTTTGATCGCACGGTGGTCGTCGGGGGAGTGGAGACAAGTCTACGGACTTTTGGGGTGACGGTTTCAGACGTGTTGGTGGAGGATCGGGACGGGCAGTTGCTGGCAAAGTGGGATCGGCTGCACGTGAATCTGAGAGCGATGGCCCTGATGCGGGGGCGAGCCGGATTTGATGCGATCGAACTGGAAGGTTTTGAGGGCAGGGTCGTCGTCGATCGGGAAGGAAAATTGAATTTCGATGATCTGTTTGTGGGCGGAGGCGAGACGAAGACCGAGGCGGATGAAGGTTGGGGCGACTGGGAAATCGGTCGATTGGAAGTCACGGGGGCTCAAATCGATTTTACGGATGAGAGTCGATCCGCTCCGTTTAAGACGCGCTTTGGTCCGGTGAGCTTTTCCCTCCAAGATTTTCACACGCGAGGAGACCCGCAGGCCCCTTACCGTTTTGAGGCAATCACGGAGGCGGGGGAGAAATTGCAGTGGGGCGGGACGCTTTCGCTCACTCCGCTACGGTCGAGTGGTCGGCTCGCTTTGAGTGATTTCCAGATTCGGAAGTATAAGCCCTATTACGATCGCGCCATCAATTTTGAAGTGCGAGCCGGAGTGTTTTCGGGCGCAACAGACTACGTTTGGGAAGCCGGCGAAGGGGGCGGGAGCTTAAGCTTGGTTGGCGGAGCATTCGGCGTGAAGAACCTGAGGCTGAGTCATGAGTCGACGGGGCCGGTGGCGGTGGAGGTGGGCGAACTTAATCTGACGGGAATTAACTATGAGTCGTGGTCGACTCGGCTGGGCATTGAGCAGATCTCGTGGGATGGCGGGCGTTTGGCGATGGTCCGAAGCCAGCTGGGAGTGGATATTGAGCGTTGGTTTGGGGGGGAGTCGGAGCAGTCGGATGAAACGCCGTTGCAAGTAGAGATCGGAAAGTTGGGGGTGAAAAATGTGAAACTGGACTGGAGGGATGAGACGAATCCTCGGCCGGTGAGGCTGGTCGTGGACAAGTTTTCATTAGCGGTGATGAATCTAAAAACGGCGGATTTGACCGCCGCGGTCCCGGTGGTGATGGGATTAGATTTCGAGGATGGAGGCCGGTTAACGGTGACGGGAGAAACGGGATTAAGTCCGTTTAGACCGGCGTTAATAGTCGCGGCCGAGGCCCTAAAACTCGAGCGTTACAGCCCCTACGTCGAAGCAAAGAGAGGTCCTCGAATTTCGCAGGGTGATTTCATGCTAAAAGGGAGCATGGGGATGGTGGGAGAAGGTCTGGTGTTTCGGGGGGACGCTGCGCTGAGCGGAGTTAAATTGGCCACGCTGGGAGATGAGGAACTCGCGGGGTGGGAAGATTTACAAATTGAAGGTCTTAGCTATGCGAGTGAGCCGACGACGTGGGCGATTGGATCGATACGGTGGATACGGCCGGAGGGTCGGCTGCAGGTGCGCCGTGATGGTGCCTTGAATTGGAACAGAGCGGCAGGGAGCGAACGGGAGGAGCCATCGATCCAGATGCAAGGACCGGCGCTGGCGAAGGCAGGGACTGAGGCGGTCGACGACGATGCGGTGGTGCGAGTGGATCGGGTCGAGCTGGTGGAGGCGCATATCGAGTTTACGGATGAATCCCTGCCTCGGAAAGCTCACGTGACTTTGACCAGACTTTCGGGAACGCTCTTGGGACTGTCTTCGCTGCAGGTGAGCAGAGGCGAGGTGGAGTTGAGTGGATTCATCGATGGCAAAGCCCCCGTGACTATCTCGGGCGATTTTAATCCGTTGGGTGCGCCCGCTTACACAAATTTGAAGATGAAGTTCGATCGGGTGGATTTGGGGGGGGTGGGAGGATATGTGAGCAAGTATGCCGGCTACCAATTGGCGCGGGGGCGTTTGTCGCTGGATGTGGATTTCAAGTTGGAGGATCGGGTGATTCGTAGCTCAACCGTTGCGACCCTAGATGACTTTGAGTTGGGAGAGAAATTCCGGAGCCCGGATGCTACTCAATTGCCGGTCAAACTGGCGGTCGCCCTGTTGCAGGATCGGGCTGGGCAGATCGTGATCGATCTGCCGGTGGAGGGGGCGCTGGACGATCCTACTTTTCGAGTTGGCCGCGTGATCGGGCGGGTGTTGGCCAATGTGTTGACGAAGGCAGCGACGGCACCGTTTTCGCTGTTGGGAGGGATGTGGGATGAAGGTAGGGGTGATCCTAATACGATAGATTTCAGCGCCGGACTGACGATGCCGGAGGACGGAGGGATGCAGAAGTTGAGCCGACTGGCGCAAGCGCTGTCGGATCGACCTTTGCTGGCATTGGAAGTAAAGAGTGGGGTGGATGTAGCGTTGGACGCCGCGGCCCTGCGTCCGCTTTTACTGGAACGAGACTTGAGACTCGCGGGGGGCGTGGCCGAGGGCTCCGCGGAATCGTGGACTCAAAGCGAGCGTATGGCGTCGTTGGTGACACGGTTTACGCAGGTATTTGGTCACCCGCCGATTGATCTCGCGGGGGAGTTACCTCCTCTGGCCGAGCCCGCCGAGCCATCGGCGGATGAAGCAATCCCCCTGGTCGCGGCGGCAGTCGATCCGTCTTTGCTGGACTGGTTGAAGCGAGTCTTAGGCGGGAAGGCGAAGACCGTCGGGGAGGAAGAGCTAGGGGAGGCGGAGAATCCGCTTCCAGAGGTGATACCAGAATTACCCGCGCTGCCGGCGGAGGAGATTGCGGCGCGATTGTTGGCACAGATTAAAGTCAGCGAGAGTGACTTGGAGTCGCTGGCAAACGCCCGCGCGCAGGCGGTGGTTGATTATTTGGTCGGGCGCGGTTTCGCCGAAACTCGCATCACCGTGCTGCCGTTTGAAGCCGGAGCGATGCAGGTTAAGTTAGGTCTACGTTGAGATTCGGATAGCGACGATAAATCGCGACCAGACTCAGGGCCGTGCGGACTTTGAGCTCGGCGATAATTCGTGTGCGTTCTGCCGGCGGGGGCGCCTCCGCCGGATCATGAACGGCGCGAAGCAAAGTGAGACAACCTTGGAAGGAGAGCGAACCAGTCGCGCCTTTTAACTTGTGGAGTTCCGCTTTGGCTTTGGGCCAATCCTTCTCGTGGCACAATTCTGCGGTGGTGAGCATTTCTGCGGAATCGTGAGCGTAGATAGAGATGATTTCACCGAGGACTTCCGGCTCTGCTTCAGCATCGGTGATCTCCACCAATTTTTGAAAATTGGGCCAGTCGATGAGGTCGTCGCCAAGCTCGGATGGAGGGGGGGAGGTCTCGACGCTTTCCGCGGACTTGGTGGGTTCGGCGCTCGGGGGAACGTCGGGATGAAACCGGTGCAGCAGTTGGGAAAGGTGGGCGAAGGTAATGGGCTTGGGCAGGTAGTCGTCCATGCCGGCGTCCAAGCAGCGCTCGCGATCGCCCTGAGCCGCATTAGCGGTGACGGCGACCATGAAGGGTTTTGGCCAATTACCGTGCCACTGAGTTTGCACAAAGTCGGCCACATCGAAGCCGTCGACTTCTGGCATCTGAATATCGATCAATGCCACGTCGTAGGCGCGTTGGCCGAGGCGGTCGATCGCGCCCCGCCCGTTCTCGGCGTAGTCGGCTCCGATGCCGAGTTCGTTGAGCATAGCTCCGATCACTTGCCGATTGAGGGCGTGGTCTTCGGCGACGAGCACGCGGAGATTGACGAGGCAGGCGTTTTCTTTTTCGGCGGCGGTCTGGTCGAACGCCACCGCAGGAGCTGAGGCCGCACGTAAGCCACTGATGATCGTGACGAATTCGCGGCGTCGCAGGGGAGCGGAGAGTTCTACGTCGAAGGGGCTAGCGACTCGATCGCCGAGCACGGCGGCCTGGAGCGCGATCAATTGCACCGGGGCTTTGAGTCCACTTAATCGATCTCGAATTTGCCGGGCGGCGGTTACACTGGCGACGCGGAAGGCCCGGGGGAATACGACGTAGGTTGGCTCGCGACAGGTTTCGAGATGGGTGAATAGTTCCGCCATCGTCGTGAAAGGAAGGAGGGGGCACGCGGCGTTGACCAAGGTCGAAGCGAGCACGGCGTGATCGTGGAGATCTCCATCAAATACGGGGATGCAACGATGGAGGGGGACGGGGCGATCGGCCACGCGGCGGCTGGCTCCTGCGGCGACGGGGAAAGTGAGGGTGGCGGTGAACGTGGATCCTTGGCCGATTTCACTTTTCACCTGAATATCGCCGTGCATGGCACGGGCGAGTTCCTGACTGATGGCGAGGCCTAGTCCGGTGCCGCCATGCGGGCGGGTGCTGGAGGAGTCGAGTTGGTTGAAGCGTTGAAAGAGGGTGGCGACTTGGTCTTCGGACATGCCGGGTCCGGAATCGGCGATTTCGAATACCCACTTTTCAGGTTCGGGGTTTTGAACCCGGAGGTGCACGAAACCGGAGGCGGTGAACTTTACGGCGTTGCCCACCAAGTTGATGATGATCTGACGAAACCGCAGGGCGTCGCCCAGAACCCAAGCCGGAAAGCGGGCCGATAGGAATTCGAGGTGGAGGGCGATGCCTTTATCAGTCGCCACCCGCGAGAGGTGCTCCATGGCCTGCTCTGAATTGCGAAGCAGCTCGAAGGGTTCGAGATCGAGCGATAATTTCCCGGCTTCGATTTGGGAGAAATCAAGCACCCCACTAATGAGTCCGAGGATTTGTTCGGCGGCGTTGCGCAAGGACGAAATCCACTCGCGTTGATCGGTATTCAAGGGTGAACGATCCAGAATTGAAGAGAAACCGATCACGCTGTTGAGGGGGGTGCGCAGCTCGTGACTCATGGAGGCGAGGAAGTCGCTCTTGGCCCGATTGGCCTGCGCCGCGGAATCGGCAGAGGAGCGGAGCCGATCCTCGGAACGGCGGCGCTCGGTGACGTCGCGATCAAATCCGATCGCGCGACTGAGGGGGCCATTTTGATGACGTATTTCGATGGTGTTGGATTCGATCCATCGCCAAGAGCCATCCGCATGTTTAGCCCGAAATTCCCGCCGACGGAAACGGCGGCCCGCGGGTTGGACGGAGGTGATCTCTTGTTGAAGTTTAGCGAAGTCGGTCGGCTCGATCAGCGTTGGGTGAGGTGGAGTCGTTTCATTGATTTGAGGGGGATTGAGGCCAAGCATGCGCCACCAGCGTTCGGAGATCAGGCGCTGCCCGGAGGTGTAGTCGTGATCCCAGAAGCCATCGGGACTGGCTTCAATGATGGTGCGGAGACGTTCTTCCGCGGCGGCAAGGTGAGCGTTGCGTTCCTGTCGCGCCACGCTGAAGGCGAAGGCGTTGGCGATGGATTGCAGGGTGGCAGGGATTTCTTGCCGATTAGTTTTTAGTCGAGCAGGGAAGACGAGAATTAATACCCCCCAAGGAGTGTCCTCGGAACAGACGGGGGTCGCGATCAGCCAAGGTTCCCCCGGCAAGTCGTCGTTTAAATCGCCGGGAGGGAATCCTAATTCGGAGAGTTTCCCTTCCAGCGTTTTACCTTGGCGGAGGGCAGTTGACCAAGCGGAATTGAGCTCGGAGTTGCGGGGCCACGAAGAGGTGGATTTCGGGGCGGGGAAGCTGGTGAGGGCGGTGTAGGCCGAGGGCACGGTCTCCCCTTGATAGCGCCAAAATGAGACGTGGGTGAGCTGGAATCTATCACGCAGTGCTGCAACCAACCAAATGATGGTTTTATCGATTGATTTGTGGTGAAGCAGTTCCTGCGAGACCCGAGCATTAATTTCCAGCAACGCATCACGTTGTTTAAGCCGGACAAGACTCTGAAGGTAGCCCGCAACGCAGCAGTAGAAGACGAATACGACAAAAACGATGGTGAGTTCGGCGGCGACCAAGACGGTATTTCCGGAGGACAGGGGCTGATTTTCCGGAACGATGAGTCCAACGATTCCCGCCAGCTTTTGCGTCTGAGGGTCGAAAACGGGAGCGAGGTAAACGAGACTACTTTCTCCAGACGCGGGATCGAAGAGTCTTTCGATCTGAGGCGAAATTAGATGAAGGTCGGCAATCGATGGGAGCAAGCCGGCGAGACGATCCGGGGCCGAGGGAGTGCTAGCGAGGGGGACTCCGCGGTTGACTCCGATCGGCGTGAGGAACGTGGACGTGACGAGGGAGGACTGGTGGCGGAGAAGGTTGAGCGCGGCCTCAAGTCGCAGGCGGGATGGGATGGAGTCGTCCGAATCAAAGACGGATCGGGCATCCACCAATTCAGCAAAAGTAGCGGCCCGATTCAGGAGATCTTGATCAGTGGCGAAGCGTCCCCGGCTGGAGATGTTACTGACGACCAACCATCCCAGGGTGGTGCAGCCCACCAGGGCAAAAATCATCGAGGCGTGCAGGGAGTGTCCTCGTTTCCGCAGGAATTTTAGGTTCGGCAGCACCAGGGCGAGGAGAAGGATGAAACCTCCCAGATCCGGAGTCGGGGGCGGCAGGTTTAACCAGCCCTGATGAACCACGACAGGCGCGACGAAAGTGATGGCGAAGTGAGACCAAATCGCGGCTTTCATCCGCCAGCGCCAGCTGCGCGGATCTTCCGCCGGACGGTGGTTCGCGTGATGGGCCCAGCCGAGTAATATTAAACTGACGACGGCGGCGGTGAGGGCGAGTTCCGGCACAATCTCAGCGATGGATGGATCGCTGATTGCGGCCCAACGCACCCCTGCCGTCATCACGGTTAATGCCATGTAGAGCCCCATGGGGAGGAAGCGTCTTTCGGGGCATCCGCGAGGGAAAGCGCCCAGATACCAGCCACAGATTCCCGCCGCCATCATAGCGTGCACGAGGGTCATGAAGCGATGGAAGAGGAACGGGTCGAACATCAGATTGGCGGTGAAAAGCCAAACGGAGGAAGAATCAGGGGGCAAGTCGCGTTGCGCACGGGGAGGGAGGACGTAAGAGGGAAGATTATTTTGAGGAGATATTTGACGCTAGGCGCGGGTCTCACTGCGATACGTTGATGGCAAAAGCAGAAACTCCCAAAGTGATTTTTTCGATGATCCGAGTTTCGAAGAAGATCGAACGAAAAGAGATTCTCCGTGACGTTTCGTTGTCCTTTTATCATGGGGCGAAGATCGGAGTCCTGGGACTCAATGGTTCCGGCAAGTCCTCGTTGATGCGAATATTGGCCGGCCGCGATAAAGATATCGATGGAAAGGTTCACTTTGAGGAAGGCTACACGGTCGGCCTGCTCGAACAGGAACCCCACCTGACGGCAGGTGCGACGGTGCGGGAGTGCGTGGAAGAAGGGGTGAAAACCCTGATGGATCTGGTGGGAGCCTATGATGCGAGCTGGGATGAAATCGCGGAAGCGACGGATGATGTGATTCGCGATGCGATCATGGAGCGCCAAGGCGAATTGCAGGAAAAGATCGATAAGCTCGACGCGTGGGATCTTGCCGCGCAAGTGGAGATGGCGATGGATGCGTTGCGTTGTCCGGAGGGTAATACGGTTGTCGATACTTTATCGGGCGGTGAACGACGGCGAGTGGCTTTGGCCCGGTTGCTTTTGCAGAAGCCGGACGTGCTGTTGCTGGACGAACCGACCAATCATCTCGATGCGGAGAGTGTGCATTGGTTGGAGCAGCATCTCGCGAGGTATGCCGGCACCGTGATCGCGGTGACCCATGACCGCTATTTCCTAGACAATGTGGCGGGATGGATTTTGGAGCTGGAACGAGGACATGGCATCCCGTGGGAGGGAAACTATTCGGGGTGGTTGGAGCAGAAACAGCGGCAGCTCTCGATTGAGAACCGGACGGAAGATCGGCGACAAAAAGCCATGGCGCGGGAGTTGGCCTGGATTCGGCAAGGGGCCCGGGCCCGGCAAGCGAAGGGGCAGGCGAGGATCAACGCCTACGAGGCGATGTTGAACGAAGATGTGGCCGAGAAAGAGAAAGAGTATGAAATTCTGATCCCGGCGGGCCCGCGGTTAGGCAAGTTGGTGGTTGATGCGGAAAAGGTGCGTAAAGCCTACGGTGAAAAGCTCTTGTTTGACAATTTAGAGTTCAAATTGCCGCCGGGCGGTATTGTGGGGGTGGTGGGCCCGAACGGGGCGGGTAAAACGACGCTGTTTCGGATGATTGTGGGGGATGAGAAAGCAGATGCCGGCGAGCTGCGAGTGGGGCCCACGGTGGTTGTGGCTCATGTCGACCAGTCGCGTGATTCCCTGCCCGATGGCCAAACGATCTACGAAGCCATCAGCGATGGCGCAGAGACATTGCAGGTGGGTAAGCGGGAGCTGAATGCGCGGGCGTATTGTGCGCAGTTTGGATTTACGGGCGCGGATCAACAAAAGAAAGTCGGCGTGCTTTCCGGCGGGGAGCGCAACCGCGTGCATTTAGCCCGGCTGCTCAAGAGTGGCGCGAATTTGATCCTTTTGGATGAGCCGACGAATGATCTCGATGTGAATTCGATTCGGGCGTTGGAGGATGGTCTCGCGACATTTGCCGGCTGTGCGGTGGTGGTTTCTCATGATCGGTGGTTTTTGGACCGAGTGGCGACGCACATCATGGCGTTTGAAGGCAATTCCGAAGTGCGCTGGTTCGAGGGGAACTACTCGGCCTATTTGGATGACTATAAGCGCCGCAAGGGGAATGACGCGGATCGGCCGCATCGGATTAAGTATCGAAAACTGGGGCGGTGAGGCGTGGTTGCGGCGGTTAAATTAACCTGAAATCCCGTATTCTTTGGCTTGATTGTGACGGCTACAGTAGGTAGGTCTCGACGTTTGTGCAAAGGGTTGCCCCTCGTTGGCGTTACCCTTGGCTGACTGCTTTTCCACCCCGCTTTTTTCTTATGCCCCTGTTGCCATCGAGTCATTCGTTATTCCGCTGCGGCCAAATTTTACCGCAGCGGGTCGGATTGATGGCGATCTTAACGGCCGCGATGGCCGGACCGATGTCCGGGGCGGAAGTGTTTTTGGACACCGATCCGGTTGTTCCGGCGCAGACCAAGGCGCTCGTCGATACGTTTTGCGTGAGTTGTCACAATCCGGAAAAGCTGAAAGGGGATTTGGATCTGGAAAGCCTGCTCGATCAACCGGGACTGGATCACTACCCGGTTTGGGAAGACGTGGAGTGGATGTTGCGAGAACGGGAGATGCCGCCGGTCGATGAACCTGACCTGAAGCGACCAGCGGAAGCCGATTACGAGGCGGTCGCCGATGAGCTAGGAGGCTACCTCAAGTTGCTCTGGCAGGAGTTGCCGGAGAACCATGTGCCGGTTCCAATTGAAACACCGGAGGCGTTGGTGAAGGAATACTGCGTTAATTGTCATGGAGCGGATAAGCAGGAGGCGGGGTTGAGCTTGCACGATCTTGTTCACGAAGGAGTCGACGCTCATGCCGAAGAGTGGGAGACGGTGGTGCGTCGGTTGAGAGCCCGGGAAATGCCGCCGATGAGTCGGAAACGCCCGGCGGATGAATCCTATGAAAAAGTTTTGGCTCAGCTCATTGGTGATCTGGATCGGAAGGCGAAAATCGATCCCAACCCGGGCCGAACTTCGACTTTTCGGCGTCTGACGCGGCACGAGTATCAGAATGCGGTGCGCGACCTGTTGGGGCTCAATATCGACACGAAAGATTTATTGCCCAAGGACGAGTCGAGCCACGGCTTTGACAATATTACGGTGAGTGATCTCACCCCCTCGTTGTTGGACCGATACATTACGGCAGCCCAGCGGATTAGCCGGTTGGCAATGGGAACGCCGGGTAAATCCGCGCAAGGAAGCACGATCCGGGTGGCTCCCGATATTACGCAAGAAGGTCACATGCCGGGGTTGCCGATCGGCACGCGGGGAGGGGTGTTGATCGATCAAATTTTTCCGACCGATGGCGACTACGATATCGAAGTGATGCTGTCGCGAGACCGAGACGAGAGAGTTGAGGGGCTGACGACGGAGCACGTCATCGAATTTTTGTTGGACCGGGAGCGCGTGGCGGACTTCACGTTGTTGCCCCCGGAAACGGCGGGGGATCATGCGATTGCGGACGCCGATTTGAAGACGCGAGTGCATGTGACCGCCGGGCAACATCAGTTGGGGATCACGTTTTGGAAAACGGCTCAGGCGATTATTGAAACCGAACGGCAACCGTTTGACGCGCGATTTAATCGCCATCGGCATCCGCGGCAAACGCCGGCGGTTTATCAGGTGTTGGTGACCGGACCGTATAATCCGGAAGGAACCCCGGATACCCCGACGCGGCGGAAAATTTTTGTGACCACGCCGGAGAAAGCTGGAGGCGAAGAAGCGGCCGCGAAGCAGATTTTGGCGAACCTGATGCGACGGGCTTACCGACGTCCGGTGACCGATGAGGATGTGTCACGTCCGCTGGAGATGTATCGGGCGGCGGCTAAAGAAGGTGGGTTTGAGAACGGCATCGAGGTGGCGTTAAGTGCGGTGCTGGTGAGTCCGGAATTTTTGATTCGGATCGAGCGAGATCCGGGGGAGGCCTTGGCTGGTCGGGTTTATCCGGTGACGGATATTGAGTTGGCGTCGCGACTGTCGTTTTTCTTGTGGAGTAGCATTCCCGATGAGGAGTTGCTCTCGCTGGCGGAGCGGGGGGAGTTGTCGAAGAGCGACAGCTTGGAGCAGCAAGTGGTCCGGATGCTGGCCGATGATCGGGCTGACTCGCTGGTGAAGCTTTTTGCGGGGCAGTGGTTGTATCTTCGCAACGTCGATGCCCTCGCGCCGGACCTGCGGCTGTTTCCGGATTTCGACGCGAATCTGCAGATGGCGATGCGGAAGGAGACGGAGTTATTTTTCGAGAGTGTCTTAAAAGCCGATCGGAGTGTGCTCGATCTGGTGAAGGCGGATTACACGTTTCTCAATGAGCGGTTGGCGAAGCACTATGATATTCCCCATATCTACGGCAGTCGTTTCCGGCGGGTGGAATTAGGGGAGAATTCCGACCGAGGAGGTCTGTTGCGGCATGGCAGTATTTTAAGCCTCACCTCTTATGCGAATCGGACATCGCCGGTGATTCGAGGAAATTGGGTGTTGGCGAATATTTTAGGCACGCCGCCGCCGCCGCCGCCGCCAAATATCCCCGCGTTGGAGGATGCTAAAATTGATGCGAATTTACCGATACGAGAACGGTTGGCCGTGCATCGCGAAAATCCCACCTGCGCGTCGTGTCATGACATCATGGATCCAGTTGGTTTTGCGTTGGAGAACTACGACGCATTGGGCCGGGTGAGATACTACGACAACGGGCTTGAGGTGGATGCGAGCGGGAGTCTGGCGGACGGCTCGGAGTTTGTGGGCGTCCAAGGGCTAGAGGAGGCGATTTTGAAGCGTCCTGAACTATTCGTCAGCACGCTCACCGAAAAGCTTTTGACATTTGCGCTGGGCCGGGGAGTTGAGCATTATGACGCTCCCGCAGTTCGTGCGATTGTGCGAAAATCCGCGGCCGAAAACTATAAGTTCTCTTCGATTGTCTCCGGCATAGTTCAAAGTTCCCCATTCACCCTGAGAAAAGCCCCATGATCATAAGTAAGAAATCCCTTCCCCGCCGCACCTTTTTAAAGGGGATCGGTGCCACACTCGCCCTGCCACTGCTTGATGCGATGGTGCCCGCAGCCACGGCGATGACCCGCACGGCGGCGATGCCGGTCAAGCGACTCGGTTATGTTTTCATGCCGATGGGAGCAGATATCTCGCGATGGACACCGGGGAATTCGCCAATATTGGGAGATCTTCCGGAAATTCTGCGACCCTTGGAGTCGGTGAAGGAGAGTATTTCGGTGGTGAGTAACTTGGAGCTCGAGAAGGCTTATCCGGGTTCCCACGCGACCTCGAATTCGGCGTTCCTCAGTGCCGCTAAAGCGCGGCAGACGGAAAGTGCAGATTACTACCTGGCGACAACGGTGGATCAGATTGCCGCCCAGCAAATCGGGCAGGGCACGCAGTTGCCTTCATTGGAGCTGGCCATCGACCAATGGGAGACGGTCGGGCAGTGCGACAATGGTTACGCCTGCGTGTATCAGAATAATTTATCCTGGTCTTCCCCCACCACGCCACTGCCAGCTGAGGCGCATCCGCGGCTCGTCTTTGAGAAACTCTTCGGTGAAGGCGGCACGTCCGCGGAGCGTCAGGCCGTGCTGCGCAAGCGGGCAAGTTTGCTCGACTGGGTGATGGATGATGTCTCTCGACTGAAGCGCACGTTGGGGGCGGCAGACCGGGGCCGGGTGGATGGCTACTTGGACTCGGTTCGCGAGATCGAACGTAGGATTCAAAAGGCGGAGGCCAATGTGACGGACAATCCATTGCCGGACTTGGACCGACCGCAAGGGGTGCCAGCCTCCTACGGCGACCACGTGAAGTTGATGTTTGATCTGCAAGTATTGGCGATGCAGGGCGACATTACGCGTATTTCGACTTTCCAGATGGCCCGCGAGACGAGCTCGCGAACTTACCCGGAAATTGGCATCACGGATTCGCATCATCCTCTTTCTCATCATGGAAACGATCCGGCGAAAATCGCGCGGATGGCGAAGATCAATGAGTATCACGTTTCGCTCTTTGCCTACTTCTTGGAACGATTGAAGGATACGCCGGAGGGGAATGGTTCGCTGCTGGATAATTCGTTGCTGCTTTACGGCAGTGGCATGGGAAATCCAAATCTCCATGATCACTCGAATCTACCGATCATCGTGGCTGGGGGAGCGGCCGGTGGCATGAGGGGGGGGCGTCACATTCGTTACGACAAGCCCACGCCGATGGCCAATTTACATCTTACCTTATTGGGCAAAGCCGGCGTGGAGATGGAGTCTTTTGCGGATAGCACCGGGAAGGTCGATGGCCTGTTCGAACCCCTTTCAATTTAAAACCGAACTTCCCCGATGGACTATTTCAAGGTCAGCCGTGCTGGTGGCATCGCGAAAGCGGTCGTGGCGGTTTTAGCAATTTCAGCGGGCGCGCTGAATGCAGCAGAAATGTCGCGAGTTGCGTCGCTCGCTGAGCACGGCGAGTGGTCGGCCCTGAGCGAAGTTGTGGCGGAAGGATCTGAGGTGAACGAGGCTCAGGTCGACGGCATGACAGCGCTGCATTGGGCTGTATGGCGAGATGAAGTGGATGCGGTGAAAACGCTCCTCGCAAAAGGAGCGGTGGCGACGGCAGCCAATCGCTACGGGGTGACGCCTCTTTCTCTCACGTGCGAAAACGGCAACGGGGAGATTGCGGAATTATTATTGGCGGCGGGGGCCGATGCGAATGGGACGTTGGCAGGCGGAGAGACCGCCTTGATCACGGCGTCGCGGACGGGAAAAATTGAAGTGGTGCGGGCCCTCATCTCGCACGGGGCCGATATCGATGCGCGACAACGCAAACAACAGACGGCATTGCATTGGGCGGCGCACGAAGGGCATGCGGATGTGGTGCAGTTGTTGATCTCGATGGGCGCGGATCAATATCGGCGACTCAATTCAAATTTCACGCCGTGGTTGTTGGCCGCTCGCCAAGGCCATCCGGAAGTCATACGAGTGCTCCTGCGCGCTGGTCAAGACGTCAACGAAGGGGTGCCCAAAATCGGAGACGGTAAAGGGGGCATCAAGCCGGGAACGAGTGCTTTGATTATGGCGTTGATCAATGGGCATTTTGAGCTGGCGTTGGAGTTGGTGGATGCCGGGGCCGATCCGAATGACATGCGCACGGGATTAGCGCCGCTGCATATCATCCCCGAGGTCATGAATCCGCACAACGGGGATGGCGCAGATGGGCAACCGGCACCGCGCGGGAGTGGCCGTCTCTCCCCTTTACAGTTCATCGAGCGATTGGTCGCGGCGGGGGCGGACATCAATCTACGCGTAGCGGAAGCGAGAAAACCCGGTCGAGGAAACATCCATATGGAAGGGGTGACCCCGTTTTTCCAAGCGACGAGACGGGATGACGTGCCGATGATGAAGTTGATGTTGGAGTTGGGTGCGGATCCGACGTTGGCGAACGTCGAAAACTGCACGCCGTTGTTGGCCGCAGCGGGAGTGGGTATTCTCACGCCAGATGAAGCTGTGGGCACACCGGAGGAGGCGATTGCGGCGATCAGCCTGTTGCTCGAATGGGGGGCCGACATCAACCACGTCGATGACAATGGGGAGACGGTGATGCACGGTGCGGCTTACAAAAACGTGCCAAAGGTTGCAGAATTTCTGGCGCAGAACGGGGCAGATATTTCGGTGTGGAATACCAAGAATAAACATGGTTGGACGCCGATGCTCATCGCGGAGGGGTATCGTCCCGGAAATTTCAAACCGTCGGCGGATACCGCTGCTGGCATAGCGGCGATCATTGAGGGTGCAGGCATGACGCTGGACACCGGGCCGAAACCGGTAATTGGTGATAACTACTGAGCGGAGTATCACTCGAACGGTTCGGGGAGATCTTTCTGATCGTCCGAGTCGACGGCGTAGAGGGGACTGAGAGGGACCACCGTGTTCTCCAGCGCTATTTTGGGCGGCGCTCTACTTTGATGCGACTCGGGATCGAGATCTGCGCGCGGGCGGTTGATGCGGCAGGGCAGGGGATGGGGGGGCGAGGGGCCGTTTTACGGAAGAGAACGAGAACGAGTAAGAGTGTGAGGGGGGCGGCGGAGAGGAGAGGGGGGGGTAAAAAGCGACAGACGCGGCGGGGCCTCAGGCCAGGTCGAGGGGCGAACTAAGCGGGATATTGCGGGAGGCGGGGAAGAAAAGGGAATTCTGAGGGAGTTGCACAATTGGGGGAGTGAGACATCGTGGCGGGTATGAATGAATCCAAAAGCGGGCAAAACGGGGCGGAGAGTCTAGTTTTAGGTGGGGGGTGTTTCTGGTGCACCGAGGCGGCTTATCAGATGTTGCCGGGCGTTCTCGCCGTTGAGAGCGGTTACACGGCGGGAGAAGATCCGGCACCGACGTATGAGGCGGTTTGTGGTGGACAGACGGGACATGCGGAAGTGGTTAAAGTGACTTTCGATCCAGCGGTGGTTTCGCGGGACAAGGTATTGGAGTTGTTTTGGAAAATCCACGATCCGACTACGCTCAACCGACAGGGAGCAGACGCGGGGACGCAGTATCGGTCGATTATGCTTTACGCGAATGCAGATCAAAAAGCTGCCGCGGAGGCGTCGCGAGATGCGGCTAGTCCGGGCTGGGGTAATGCGATAGTGACGCAGATTGAACCTTTGACCGTATTTCATCCGGCGGAAACGTATCACCAAAACTATTATGCGCGGAACCCAGCGGCGGGTTATTGCCAAGCGGTGATTCGCCCAAAACTTGATAAATTTCGAGCCCAACTCGGGAATTGAATTACCGTCAGTCTGATCTGAACCGGTTGAACCGGTAAAACATGGTTAGTTATTGATAATTAGCAAAATACGTAATCACACCTATTGACCGCGGGGGAAAGGTTATCCAACGTGCGGGCGTGTGGTTTCGTCGATTACTGTTGTTTTGTTGGCTCGGAAGTTTGGGCGGAGCGTCAGGTTTTGCGAAAGGAACGATCGATTTGCCACCGCCTTTGGTGGTGGCGGGGGAGATCGAAGCTCAGGCTTTGTTGGACCTGACAAGGCCGCTGTTGCCGTCGGGGGCTTTTCTCGCGCCATTGTTCGATACTCATTATGCGATCATCGAGTATCGGTGGTTAGAGCGAGAATTTTTACCCTTTTATCGGGAGGCGGCGGCAGATTTGCGCTCGTGGGCTTCCCGGGAAGGCGATGCTTCAGATTGCGATAATTACGGTTCGTTTCTGCGGCAGATGATGGGATTGGCGGGGATTGGGGCGAGGTCGGATGAACCGGCGGCAGCGCAGCTGATTGTGCTGCAGAATCGCCCATTTTCTGGGGTTAAGCGCACGCGGGAGAAGCATTGCGTGGGGCTGTTTCTGACCGATCAAGGTTGGTATGTGCTGGAACCGCAGAATGGAGCGGAGCTGACGAAGCTCTCACGCTACGCGAATCGAAAGACGATCCGCTACATCACTTTTCACTAAACGAGTAACCCTAAATAAACTGATATGAAAAAACTAATCTCCCTATTAGCCTCATTGGCTTTCCTTTCAACGGCAGCGTGGGCGGCGGATAAAGTCGCCGAACTCGAGGCGATCATGGTGGTGGGATCACTGGCGGATGAAGCGACCGAAGAGACTTCGGTTCTGGCCGAGATGATGGTGGTGGGCTCGTTGGCGGAAGATGCCGCCGAGGTGACCGAATTGGACGCGATCATGGTGGTCGGTTCATTGGCCGATGATGACGGCGAAGAAGTCGTGCTCGAGGCAGTGATGGTCGTTGGTTCACTCGCTGATGATGACGGTGCCGAAGTGGTGCTCGATCAGGTCATGGTGGTGGGATCGCTGGCCGACGCGGGTGACGCTGAAGTGGTTTTGGATCAAATCATGGTGGTCGGTTCATTGGCCGACGACTAGTTTATCGAGAGCGATGCGATCGCGGGACTCGGCAAATGAAGAAGCCCAAGGGTGTCATGCCGTTGGGCTTCTGGCGGCGCGAGGAGGGCCCGACCGGTGAGGATATATTTTAGTTTTTGACCGGTGAAGTAGTGAATTTGGCGAGAATGGCACCAGCGATGACTGCGCCGATTACGGCGTAAGCGAAATTGGAAATCTGCCAGCTCCAAGCCTGCCAAAACCAGATTGAATCACCGAAACGGGAGAGGAATGCGCCCGCGATGCCGACCTGGGTAACGAACCAGACGCGCTCGCCGTAGCGGGATTTTTTACAGATTTGCTGGAGCAGCACGCCGAGCATCAAACAATAGACCCAGCCATGCACAAATCCCGTGCCCATCATAACGCCCATACTGCCGGCGCCGTGGGGGCGGATGTGCACCATGGCGACGGGACCAGCCGCCTGTAGTTCGGCCATATTCTCGGAGGTGGGAGACGGGATGATGTAGGTCCCGTCAGTGGGGAAGTGGGCTTTTAGCGCGACGGCGGCGGCCGGGGCGGAGGGGGCGAGAGTTTGGTAGGGGATGCCGCTGATACCGTAGTAAATGAAGCCCCACATAAAGAGGGCGAGGCCGGCGAGAAAGGAGCCGAGGAGGAGTTTTTTCATGGGGTGGTGGTGGGGGTTAGTCTCAGACGAAGTTGCCGATTGAGGAACGAGTCGTGACCTGGGCTGGACCGGTCGGTCTTAGCCCGATAATTGGCGCAAGCTTTGGCGGGAGGCGCGGTGGGCTTCGAGGCTGTGCAGTTGCTGCGTAGATTCTGCCTCCACCGCTTGTTCGAGCGTGATGAACGGATCGACGTTCAGAGCCCGAAGTTCAGAAAGCAGAGGGAGTAGTCGATGTCGCCGGTTGGACTAAATACCGCAGTCCAAATCCACGCCTTAGATTGCCAAGGTGCAGTTCGACCACCCGAGAACCGTAGCGCGCGATGGTATCAAACACCGGGACTGCTGAATTTCCGCTGCCGCGATAAACCCAGTGCGCATCGAGGCAGAATTTAACGTGCGCGGGGTTGGTGGCGATGGGCATGTGATGGAATTCGCGGGCACCTCGTCTGAATTCTGAATCGCGGTGGTGACAGGAGCCGGTGATACCCTTCGCGATGCAGCGCAGCGCCGAGTTTACCAAGGGCTTTCCCTTGAGTGATGATTTCGGCGTCGGACTTATTTTCGAGGCCGCCCCAACGAACAGGACGAGGATTGGTGACCACGATGGTGGTTTGAGCGAGGTCACATGGGGGGCAGCGTTGATTCGTTGGGCAGAGCGGCAGGGAACGAGCGAGGCGCGAGCTCGTGCGGCACTCGCTGGGGTAATGAATTGGCGGCGACTGGGCATGGGAGGGGTAAGGGGAGAGTGAGGGATGATCCGTAAAAGGCAACGAAGGAGCGGGGCGATTAGATTGGTGATAATCGCCCCAGTAATAGCGGGAGGACCTGCGACGAGTCGGGGTCTATTTTCGAGTGAAATTTCGACAGGCAGTGGTGAGGTAGGACTCGTAATGGGATCGGGACTACAATGGGATGATTTCCGCCCGAATACAGGGGGGCGGGAATTGGCGTGATTTAATTTCACAGGATCTTAAGCAGGTCGAATCTCCGGATGGCTTCTGGTCGTGGGATGGAGAGATGCTGAGGGAGCGTGAAGATAAGAGGGTTTAGCCCAAACGGGATTATACGCGTTTCGATCTCAATCTCGAATTCATGACGACAGATGGGATCACTAGTGGGGGCATTATTTAGAGCCTGTCCCAAAAACTGGGATTTCCCCACGAGTGCCATATTGTCTCGAATTCTTACGGCCATCAGCACTTCACGCAATCTGTGATCCAGATTTGGAATGGGACTAAACACCGCTAACCACCTGGTTTAACGAGGGATCCAATCAAGATTGATCGGTCATGCCATTGATCGACAAAGGGCGGCATATTTTCTAAAATCGCTCTGTCGGAAAGAAGGGCATCTGCCGAGTGAAATTATAGTGAGCCAATTTGCCTAAATTTGGCCAAAATGACCGTTTTTAGCCTCCTTGAGATCCACTTAAATATTTACTAACAAGCCATTTGGGTCCGTGGGACAGGCTCAAGATATTGAAGAATCAGAGCGCTGATTTTCTTTATCTCGCGGTCGGGGACGGTATCCGCGCCGAGGCGGAGATTCCCGCCGGGTGGGTGGGCTGGGGCGGGTTGGCGACGGGTTGGAGTTGCGACGAAAACCAGCGACTCTTGATGCGGGCGAGGTGCCGCCGAAGATCGCTGCGGGAAGCGATTGCATTACGGGCAACTCGGGCGTGAAGAGGCCGGCCGGTTGCGCCCGACTAGTAGGTTCGTCGAAAACTGAGGCTGGCGGATGGCTCAGAGCCAGGGCGGGCGATGCGCGTGAGCAGGTTTTCGTTGAGGACGTTTCGGAGTCTTAGGCTAACCGAGTTGGAAACTTTGGCCTTTTTCCAGCGGTAACCAAACGCGAGAGAAGTGTAAGTATATCCCGGATACTCAACTTGAGCGTGGCGGGAATCTTCGTAGGTGTCGACGTAATCGCTGACGTAGATCACGGAGGCTCCAGCACTCCATCCGGTCAAGGGACCGTCCTTCCAGCTGTATTGGGAGGATAATGCGCTGGTCAACCGCGGAACGCGGGCGAGGGCCCGGCCGACTTCGGCGGGGAGGTCGGGAGACGCCTCGGTAGTGGCCGCGGTGTAGGCCGCTTTACCGCGGAGTTGAAGACCTTCGGATGCCTGAAGCCGAACCTCGAGGGTGGCACCTTGGAAGCTTTCCCGACCTGCCGCGACGAGGGCGGGTTGGGTTTGGTCAGCATCGGCGATGGGGTCTCGGTAAAGGGGATTGCGGCGGGAGATGTTTTTATTGGTGAACGCGAATCCATGCAGGGAGTAGCGGAGTCGGCGATCCCACTCCTCCCCCCTCATGCCCAATTCGAGGCCGCCGGTGGTTTCGTTGCCTTGAATTTGACCGGTGCGGGAGTCGACCCGGGTGGAAGGTTCAAACGCGGTGCTGGTGTTGGCGTAAGCGAGAATGCGTCCGGGAATGACAACCCAATTGCCCCCGGCATGATAGGTGAGTTCGGTGGTGCGGCCCTCGACCACGGGGAGGGCTGCGTCGGCCTGATTGTCCGTGACCTTCAGATTGACTTGATCGAGCCGAGTTCCGATTGTGGCGACGACGCGACCATCGGCGAAAGCAGCTCGTTCGCTAATCGAGGTGCCGATATAAGTGGTGTCTTCATCTCGATCCGTGGTGATGCGTTGGTAGGAATCGGGGGTGAGTTCGAGCCGAAAGTAGTCAGGGGCGGAAGGATCAAATCTTCGGGCGGTAGGAGGGAGCATGGAGCTTTCTTGGCCGGAAAGTCCTCGCTGTAAACGGGAGTAGTCAGTCTTTACCGCGTCGACGCTTACGCTGAATTTGTGATCGGCGTTGAGCGCTTGAAACCGCCAAGTGGCTCGAGAGTCCAGGGTGAGGGCGGCGAGAGGTTGTTCAACATATTGAGGCTCCCGATTACCGGCAAAGCGACCCAGACTAACGACGTAGTCGCCTCGTGTGAATCGTTCTTCAGTCAGTTCGCGCCAGACCCCTTGGATGACTCCCCGGAGGCTGAGGTTGCTGGTGGGTTGGCCTTCGTATTGGACACTGGCACTACCGGTGCGACGGCGGATACCGGCATTGGGTCCGTAGGTGTGAAAGTCAGCGAGGGGGAGATATCGGCCAAGGATGGGCCCCTTGTTCGTGATGCGATACTCTGGAACTCCGGGCGTGGGGTTACCGTCATATTGAGAGAAATCGATCTGCCACATCGTGCTGTGGGCGCGACTGTGGCGGGCTGTGATCGCGGCACTGAGGGTGGTGGTCTCGAGGTCGGCAAACTGTTGAGGACCTCGGCGGCGGTCGTAGTCTAAAGCGACCCGATGATAGAAACGAGTTTCACCGATCGTTCCCGAAGGGCCTCCGTTTTCATAGGCTCCTTTGGTTTGGTTAGTGGAGCTCACGTCGGCTGAAAATCGTTGCACGGCTTGACCGGGCGGGCGAGCAGTCAGGTAGTTCTGGATTCCGCCGGGAGCCGCGCGGCCGGTCACGGGAGTGAGGGGGCCTTGGATGGTCTCACGTCGACGGACGGAGAGGATTTCGGGAATACCCGTTTGCACAAAGGCGTTGCGAAGACGGGGAGTTGGAAATCCGCGGAGATTAAGCCGATCTGATCCCGCCACGAGGTCGGCGGGGCTGTCGACGACGATTTGGTTGAGTTCGTCGTCGAGCTCAGCGCCAAGATCATCGGAACCCTCGTCAGCGCCAAGCAAGTTGTTGGAGAAGGGCGGGTCGCGCAGTTCGGCTTCGAGATAGCCCATTCCCGTGATGTCGAAGCCGTCTTCAGCTTCATCGGTTCGGACCTCCACCTCGTCTAAAGTGGTGACTTCTTTCGTGGTTTTGACGACCGCTTGAGCGGAGAGCCCCGCGACCACAAACAAGGAGAGAAGCCCAAAGAGAGATACGGATAGTGGATGGAGTCTGGGTAACATGGGGCGGGGTATAGAATGATCAGACTTTGACTTGAAGAAGAGTGTTCCATTCGGCAAGACATCGCTCATGATCAAAGAGCGATCCGAGGGAAAGTGGTTGTTTGGGCAGGGAATAGGTGAGCTTGCGGAGGGGCATGGTCTCTTAGGATACAGGTCTGATGTTCATTCGCTTACGGGGAATGGTCATTTTGCTTGGGGGATTGATCGGTTGCGCAGTGAGCCGTCCGGACTTGGGGAGACTGCGGGAGGGTGATGGCGAGCTGCATCTATTTTTGTTGGTCGAACAATCCAACATGGCCGGTCGGGGAAAAGTGACTCCAGGTCGTGAGGTGGCGATCCCGGGGGTGATGGCGTTGCGACCAGATGGGTCGTGGGGGAGTTCGACGGGATCTATACTGCAGTGGGACAAACGGGTGGCGGGCGTGGGCATCGCGCGAAGGATTAAGCAGGCTTATGGGCGGGTTCACCCGGGAGTCAGGGGGGGATTCAGGCGGGCGGCGGGCGGCGGATCTCCCGTAGAAGCAGGAGAGGACGGATATTATTTATCTCCCGACGAAGCGTTGTCCTTGGGATGATACGATTGCACGACCCCGATCGGGGTCTTGGCGAGATGAGTTAAAAGCGGTGAGGTGTTATTTGGGAGAATCTGATGCGAAGCCTGACCGGGTGTTGGTTTCTGCAGAGCGGTTAACGGCACTGATTGATCGGTTCAAGATGGAGTTTAGGGAATCCAACTTACCCAATTCAGGGAGCCAGTTGGGCCAGTTTGAAGGTATGGAATGGAGTGAAGCGCGACCAAGATTGATGAGATTCAACGGGGGATTGGGGAGCGCGACGGGGCGGAGGGATTCGTCTCGGCGACATTTCGATCCGGCGGCGTGGGATGAGTTCGGGCGGCGCTACGCGGCGGGGGTGACCGCGATCGTGGTCACGGGTGACTAGACTGACAGTGCGAGTGTCCTCGGGGATGGACATCTGCATCGGGACGCATACTTGTTCAGCGAGATGAGTAACCGCACGGAAAATTCTGAAACCGAACCACAACCTGGCCTGGAAGTGTGCACCTATTTTGTGCGGGAGCGAAACGCGTTGCTCGCGAAAGCGGACTTTGGGGAGCTATTCGTGGATTATTACCTGCACTTGGCGGATAACGGGGTTAAGGTGGCGCCGGAACATGATGGGATGTTTAAGCGAGCTCTTGCCGGGTTTGTACTGCACTGCGCCTCCCAGCCCTGGAATGAGATGACGGCTTGGACAATTAACTTCCAGCAGCCGCTGGTTAATTTGTTCTTAGCGGGGGATAACGAAACGGGGGGGGTGACGGGCCGAGTGTTTAATGAAAACGTGAAAGTCATGCCGGAAAACTTATTTTTCGCGGATGTGATTCGCGGTCGCGGCCCAAAACGAAGGAGCTCAGTGAGCTTTGAAGGAAGTGATGCATTGGTTGCGATTGAGGCGTTTTACAAACAAAGCGAACAGCGCGGGGCGCGTTTTTTTCAGTTAGGTGAGGAGTCGTTTGCGATGATGAGTGAACATCCCGATTGCGACATGGAGTGGTTCGATGGATTAGACGTACAAGATGTCGCCAAAATCCATGACGTTGAATCAACGAATTTGATGGAACGGAGAATTCAGCGTTGGGATTGCGGCTGTAATCAGGGTCGGATGCTCCAGGTTTTGGCACCTGCTTACGAGGGGAACGGATCCGAGTTATTTGGGGACGATCAGAAGATCGAAATTCGTTGTCCCCGGTGCAGTGCGCGGCACTCGGTGACAAGGGAGGCGCTGGAAGCGTTTGTCGCTGCGGCGAAGACTAAGGATTAATCAATCATTGAGGGACCGGAAACGGGATCGGCAGCAGCTCGCCGAGCTCGGGCCCCGACTTTGGCCGGTGATTTGCTGTTCAGATTAGGTGCTAGCCGGAACGGGGGCGTCGGCGCAGGGACCAGGAGGCGATGGCGAAGGCCATTAACAGAGCACCGTAGCTGGAAGGCTCGGGCACGGTAATTTCCTTGCTGCCGAAATCGGAAGTGAGCCAGATGGTTTGATCGTTGCTGAAGCCGTTGAAGGTGATTTTGGCGGTGTTGGCGTCGCGGATGTCGAGGGTGGCCCCGGGGAAGTTTTGGGAGGTCCACAGGTCACCGTAGCTGTTCCAGCCGTTGACGGTGAGAGAGGCCCCGGCTTCGAAGGTGAGGCTGCCGAGGTTGAGGGTGTTATAGTTGCCGACCCCACCGGTAAAATCGAGGATGGAGTCACCGTCGATGTGAAGGGTGCCGATGTTGATGGTGGAGTTACCGGAGAGCAGGAGGGTGGCGTTGTCGGCGAGGGTGAGGGTGCCGAGTTGGTCACCGCCGCCCATGGTGCCGACGGTGCCGAAGGTGTAGTCGGAGGCGATTTCGAGGGTGTTGCCGGAGGTGAGGATCATCTCGCCGGTGGAGCCGGCACCGGAGCCGCCGGAGATGAGGCCACCGTTGAGGGTCATGATGCCGTCGACGTCGAGGGTGCCGGTGAAGCCGCCGGTGGGTTCACCGCCGGAGAGGGCACCACCGATCTTGTCGATGGTGAGGTCTCCGCCCGAGGCGATGGTCAGGGTGCCAGAGCCGACGAGGTCGTCGATGGTATCGGTGTGGGTGCCCACGTTGAAGGTGGCCAGGCTACCGATGTTTACATCCATGGAGTCGGAAAGGATGTCGGTGGCACCGAGGGCAAATTCACCGGCCGTGATATTGGCGGTGCCGTAGAAGTTGGTATTGGTGACCGTGAGGAGGCCGGTGCCGGTTTTCTCGAGGGTGCCGAAGGAGTTGATGCCGGTGAAGGTGGTGTTGCCGATGGCTTCGACGGTGAGGGTGTTGCCGCCGCCGCTGATGCCGCCGCTGATGAGGAGGGATGAGCCGGTGGCGGTTTCGATTTTGGCGTCGCCGGTGAGGGTGAGGGCGCCGGCCCAGGAGTTGGTGCCCGATTCGCTGCGCAGAGCGCCGCCGCCGCTGACGCCATCGCCGGTGAGGGAGAGGGCCTCCGCTCCGATCGTAACGTCTTCGAGGCGCAGTTGAGCGTTGGTCGAGTTGACAATGACGCCGGTGCCGACGGCACCGGAGCCCACGGCACCGAGGCCGTTGTCGTTGTTGACGCGCACGATGCCGGCGTCGATCTGGGCGACGCCGGTGAAGGTGTTGCCCCCGGAGAGTTCGAGGATGCCGTCGCCGGTTTTGACGAAGCCGCCGTTGGAGAGGTTGGCTTCGATGTCGAGGGTCGCGCCGGTGTTCACGACGATGGACTTGGCGGTGTCGTTGTTCATGCCGAGGAGACCGTTGATGGTGGACGTGGTGGAACCGGAACCGACGCTAGCGGTGATCACGCCGATCACGTCAAGGCGTTCGTTGAGGCCGCCGCCGGATTGTTGGGCGTCGATGGTGCCGCCGTTGAGGGTGAGGTTGGCGATGGTTTCCTTAAACCCTTGCAGGTTCCAGTAGCCGTCGGAGTTAACCGTGATGTTTTGAGTGTCGCGGATGTATTCGGCGGGGTCGGATTCAACGCCGTCACCCATTTGGAAGATCGCGGAGTTGGCGGCACCGATGTCATCACCGACGGTGACGTCGCTGGTGAGGCCGTAGTTGGAGGGGAACGAACCGCTGTAGGTGTAGGGACTCAGGATGAGTTTGCCGTCGTTGATATTGGTATCGCCGGTGTAGGTGTTCCAGCCGTTGTTGAGTAGGAGGTCACCCTCGCCGGTTTTGGTGATTCCGCCGGTGCCGGTGATATCGTAGCGGAAGGCGACGGTGGCGCCGGAGTCCGAGTCGATGGTGAGGGTGTGGCTGCCCAAATCGATGGACTTGGAGAGGTAGGGCGAGTCGCCGGCACTTTGTAAACCGAAGTTAAGCGTGCCGGCGTTGGCGGTGACGGTGGTGTCCGCACTCAAGTCGACGTCGGCACTGAGCGTATTGACGCCGGAGCTATTTTGGATGGCGCCAGCGCTGCTGTTGCCGGTGCCGCCGATGGTGACGAGGGATTGGTTCTCGTCGCGGATATTGCCTTGCAGGGCGAGGGTGCCGCCGCTGTTGACGGTGGTCGCGCCGCCGCTACCGAGGGCGTCGTTGGCGGCGAGGACGAGGGTGCTGCCGGAGTTGACGATGGTGTTGCCACTGTAGCTGTTGGTGCCGGAGAGGGTGAGTTGACCGGCGTCGGTGGTGACTGTGCCGCTGCCGCTGATGTCGCCCGAGAAGGTGTTGGTGCCGGACGTGTTGGTGACGGTGCCACTGTTGGCGATGGCTTCGTTGCCGACGTCAATGTTGTTGGTAAATGAGAGAGTTGCTCCGGAGTTAACCGTGGTGCCGCTGGAGGTTGCTCCCAGGGCAGTGTCGCCGGCGAGAGTGAGGGTGCCTGCCACCACGGTGGTGGTGCCTTCGAAGTCATTGTCGCCGGATAGGGTTTGGTTTCCGGTGCCTAATTTTTCGATATTGAGGGTGCCGCTGGCGCCGTCGGTGATGGTGCCGGAAAATAGATCATTGGCATTGTCATTGAAACCGAAGCCGACGGTTTCGGTTTGAGTGTCGTCGGCGGTGAGCGTGCCTGCTCCGTTGAGGGAGCCGAAGTCGTCGCTACGGTTTCTTACGTTGAGCGTGGCTCCGGAGGCGATCGTGACGTCGACGGCATCGTTGATACGGTCGTCTCCGCCGTTAAATTCGACGGTTCCTTCGTTGATAAAAAGATCTCCAGTGAAAGAAGTGGGTTCATCGAAAACGAAGGTGCCGGCGCCAGTTTTGGTGAAGTCGCCCGAACCGGAAATACCATTGTCCCAGATGAGGGTGTCGCTGATCGCGACGGTATCGATGATGCCGCCGCCGGCTCCAAGGACCATAGTGCGGCTGTTGTCATCGTTGTCGACGGAGCCTCCGTCGATTTGGAGGGTGCCACCGTTGAGGGTGAGGTCAGCACTGGCCGAAAGGCTGCCGAGATTTTCCTGGGATGAAATGGTGAGTATGCCGTTTGCAACGTTGATCGCGCCGGAAAATTCATTGGTGCCGGAGAGGGTGAGTTGACCGGCGCCGGTTTTTATAATTCCACCGGAATCGATGATCGTTCCGGTGATGATGATCGTGTTCAGAGCCTCGGCGGGATTGAAAGTGAGATCATAACCATCGGTATCGATGGTATTTTCGAAGACGAATCCGCCACCGCTGACATTGGTAGTAGACCAGGTCATATCCGCCTCAATTCCCATTTCGTTCTGAAACGTGATGGTCTGGTCGGAGTTGTTAATAAGCCCGTAACTGGCCCCGCCGTTGAGGATGGAGAGTTCTTTATCGACGCGAGTGAGTGTGAGATCCACCGTTAGGGCCGCATCGAATAGGATGCCGCCAACATCCTTGTCATCGTCTATATCGATCGAGCTGTAGCCCGCCGCGTCGGTGGTGAATTTGGCGACCTCGGTGGAGCTTTTAGGTTCATTATCATCGGACCAGTTTTTCTTATCGCCCCAATCGTTGTCCTTGTCTCCGTCGAAGGTGCGGAAAGTTTGAGCGGATAGAAGTGATCCCGACAGGAGCGCTAGCATGGCGATTCTCCAGAACTTCATTTGGTTGTCAAACGAGGTAATGAAATGCGGGCGGGTTTCGCGGCATCGGGCATTCACTTAGGTATGAATGAACCTATCCGAGCCGGTAAGCAAGAGAGACCGACTAGGAGCTTGTCGGACTTAACCCCTCGAAGCGATCTATAGGCTCAAGGATGACTTCAAAGTTCGCCGCGAAGTGATTGGATTGAGACTGAGGCACCTTCGAGGCCGTCTTATTGAGATTCGTTTCTAAGTCCGACAGGCTGCTAGGTAATTCCACGAAGCCTCGGTCAGGCAGTTTGCTTTGGGGGGGGAATCCCTAGCAGCCTGCAAGGGAGGTCGCCTAAACGAATCTATTCGGTTTGTTGTAGCTTCGATTTCAGGGACTGAAAAACGTCGTCTGGAATGATAGGCCCGAGATGTTTTACCGTTTCGGCACCGATGAGGGAGGCGATGCGGCCACAGACAGGGAGGGGAAGTCCTCGAAGGTAGGAAGCAAGGAAACCGGCGGCCCATGAATCTCCAGCTCCATTGGTATCAATAACTTCCGAGACTACCACGGGCTCGATGCGATGTAGCTCCTCTCCTTGGGCGATCCAGGCGCCGTCTTTGCCTACTTTTACGGCCGCTAAAACGCCGTGGGACGCCAAGCGCCGAGCGAGTGCTTCAAAGGAACTCGACTCGTCCTCAAAGAGGGCGCGAATTTCGTCTTCATTGGCGAAAACGATATCGATGCCGGAGGCGAGTTGTTTGAAAATCCACGGGCGCGTGGCGTTGATGACTTCGAAGGACGCGAGATCGACACTGATGGTGCAACCCGCTGCTCGGGCCGCCGCAAGGACTGCATCGGCAAGCGCTTCGTTGAAAACGAGATAGCCCTCCATGTGAGTATGGCGGCAGCCGGCAAAGTCCGCGGCGGTGATTTCTTCGGGGGAGAGGGTCATGGCCGCACCGAGGTCGGTGCGCATGGTGCGCTCGGCATCCGGCGTGGTCATGATCAAGGAGCGAGCATTAGGGACGGTGCCCGGCTTGAAACGGGAGGTATCGATACCCAAGGCTTCGAATCGACTGCGATAGGCCGAGGCGGTGTCACAATTGCCCAGTTTGCCGAGATACGTGGTGCGAAGTCCGAGTCGGGTGGCGTTGAGGGTGGCGTTGGCGGCGGATCCGCCGGTGGATAACGTGGGAGCCGAACCCAGTTGGTCGACGATTCCGCTCATTTCCTCGGCGTTTACCAGGACCATACCGCCCTTTTGGCCGCCGACGTGATCGGCAAGAAACTGGTCAGGAACCTCGGCGAGTAAATCCATGATCGGAGAGCCGACACCGATGAGATCGAATTGCGAAGGGGAGGAGGGAGCGGATGTAGGCATGATCGAATCGCGAGGTTTGTAACCATCGTGTTAACAACTACTGGGAGCTGTTTGGGTTTTAGGTGGTTATGAACGTAGAAGGGTGAGTCTTAGGGAAGATTAAGACGAGACACTGATGCTGGTGGCGAGGAGGGGTTCATCGTCGATTTCGATGATAATCCCGTAGTCACCGGCCTCGTTAAACGTGAGATTTCGCACCTCGTTAATGAGATTGATGCGTTGGACTGGGCCGTGCGACTGGAAAGGACGCTCGATCAGCTGCTGCATATTGGTCGGGTCGAGCCCCATGGATAGTCTGATGGTGTGTTCGCCGGACGGAACGTCGCTGAGGGTCAAGAACCACACCATAAAGGGGTGGGTGAGAGGGAATTGTCGGCCACGGATATTGGAGAATATGCCGAGGATGGTGTGTTTGCCCGTGGCGGGGTCGATGTGCACGGCGTCGCAGGTCAGCCAGGCTAGAATTTGTGGTTTCGAGTTCACGAAAGGGAATGGGAGCCCGGTTTCCGAGGGTAGCAAGAGGGGAATTGCTTGGCGGCTGCTCAGATCCCGCTTTGTTAAGGGAGTGCAAGAGCAGATTCAGGCCCTAATCCAGAACCTTAACGCGTATCCGCGATGGTTGGTCGCGAGTTGTGGGATTATTTTGGCCTTATCGACCTTGTGGATCGTGGGGAAACTTTTAAAATGGACCCTGTATGTGATTATCACGCTCGCCATGGCCGCGGTGGTGGGTGGAGGGGTTTATTGGTGGTTGGGGCAGAATTGAGCCGGAGTTTGGCCTCAAAAGGTGCTTTTCCTTGTCAGCGTTCGGGCCGGAGCTTTAACCCCTTATAATGAAATATATTTTCGTGACCGGTGGGGTTGTTTCTTCCTTGGGCAAAGGGCTTACGGCCGCGGCACTCGGGGCGTTACTGGAGGTGCGGGGATTGAAGGTGCGAATCCAGAAGTTCGACCCGTATTTGAACGTTGATCCTGGCACGATGAGTCCATTCCAGCATGGTGAGGTTTACGTGCTCGAAGATGGGGCTGAGACGGATCTCGATTTGGGGCATTACGAGCGGTTTACCAGCGGCAAGCTTTCCCGGCTGAACAGCCTGTCTTCCGGACAGATTTATGAGAGCGTCATTCAAAACGAGCGGCGCGGGGTGTATTTGGGAAATACGGTGCAAGTGATCCCGCATGTGACTAACGAGATCAAGGAGCGCATCTACCAGGGAGGAAAAGATGTGGATATTCTGATTACGGAGATTGGAGGCACGACGGGTGACATCGAGGGACTCCCGTTTCTGGAAGCGATGCGTCAGTTTGCGCTGGAGATTGGGCCGCGAGATTGTCTATTCATTCACATGACGCTGGTGCCCTACTTGGGGGCGGCGGGTGAACTCAAGACGAAGCCGACTCAACAGTCGGTGGCCAAGTTACGTGAGATCGGAATTCAGCCGCACATATTGGTGTGCCGATGCGAACATCCGATGGATCATGGCATGAGGGATAAAATTTCGATGTTCTGTAACGTGCCAGTGAAGGCGGTGGTTGAGTGTCAGGACGTGAAATCCATCTATGAACTCCCGCTCGCGCTTCAGCGGGAGGGCCTGGACGAGTTGGTGGTGGAGTTGTTTGGCCTGAAACGTCCCATGCCGGAGAATAATCTCTGGAACGATATTGTGCACCGGATTCAAAATCCCCGTCACGAGGTAACAATCGGAGTGGTGGGGAAATACATCGAGTTACAGGACGCCTACAAGTCCGTCTACGAGTCGATCACACACGCGGGTATCCAGAATCATTGTCGGATTAATACACGCCGCATTGACGCGGAGGATTTGGAGACCCGCGGAGGTCTTAAGTTGCTGGAAGGTCTTGATGGTATCTTAGTGCCGGGTGGTTTTGGTGATCGGGGCACCGAAGGCAAAATAGCAGCCGCAAAGTATGCGCGGGAGAACAACGTACCTTATTACGGACTTTGTCTCGGACTACAGATCGCGGTGATCGAGTTCTGTCGAAATGTGCTGAAACTGAAAGGAGCGAATTCGACCGAGTTCGATCCTGATTCTCCGGACCCGGTGATCAACATCATGGAGGAGCAGAAGACGATTATCGATAAAGGTGCGACGATGCGCGTGGGCAGTTACGAGTGTGCGTTGCAGCCGGGCACTTTGGCGCGAACAGCGTATGGAGAAGAGAACGTGCGGGAGCGCCATCGTCACCGTTTCGAGGTAAATAATGCCTACGTAGGGGCGATGCAGCGCGGGGGAATGGTGATCAGCGGAATCAATCCTCGCCGTAACCTGGTCGAGATCATCGAATTGAAGAAACATCCGTGGTTTCTGGCGGTTCAATTCCATCCCGAATTCCAGTCCAAACCCAACCAAGCGCATCCCCTTTTTGCGGCCTTCATCAAGGCCGCGATGAAGGAGAAGAACCGCGCGAAAAAATCAGCTCAGGTGAAAAAGAAACCGGCAAAAAAAATCGGGGCAAAGGGCGCGACGTCTGCCGTAAAGAAGGCGGCGAAGAAGACGGTGAAGAAAACGATTAAATCGAAGTCAATTAAGGCCACGAAATAACCACGACTAGCCATGATATTTGATCAAGAAAAACTCCTGCTGCTAGCCGGTCCTTGTTCGTTGGAAAACGAAGCAGTTTGTCGGGCGGTGGCGACGACGTTGGCGGCTTTGCGAGCAGCGGAGCCGGATCTTAACATCGTTTTCAAGGGGTCTTTCGATAAGGCGAATCGCACCTCCATCGCAGGGCCTCGGGGCACGGGTTTGGCCGCAGGACTGGATTTATTGGCGATGGTGAAGCGCGACTACGGGTTCCCCGTCGTCACCGACATTCATAATGCGGCACAATGCGAAAAAGTGGCCGAAGTGGCGGACGTGTTGCAGATCCCGGCGTTTCTTTGCCGACAGACAGATTTACTTCTCGCGGCGGCAGCGACCGGGAAAACAGTCAACGTGAAGAAGGGGCAGTTTTTGGCGCCGACTGATATGGTTCATGTGACAGGTAAGCTTCGCGAAGGTGGCGCGGTTGAGATTTGGCAAACCGAGCGAGGCACGACCTTTGGGTATCAGAATCTGGTGGTCGACATGAGAGGGTTCCCGATCATGGCCGAAAACGGATTCCCGACGATTCTGGACGCCACGCACAGTGTGCAATTGCCGGGGGCCGGTGGGGGTAAAAGTAGCGGTCAGCGCGAATTTGTCGCCCCATTGGCCAAAGCGGCGTTGGCGGCGGGAGCGGATGGATTGTTTATCGAAACCCATCCAGATCCAGCCAATGCAATTTCGGATGGTCCCAATATGGTCCCGTTGAACGAAATGAGGGCTTTGATGCGTTCATGTTTGGCGATTTGGCGGGCGGTCCGATCCGGTTGAGCCGGGGAACGGGAATTCATCAAGGGCGGTTGACCGCGCAGAAACTCGCCCTCACGATGTCGACCAATTAACACTCAGGCTGATTCTTACATGGAAACCTATTTGATCGACGTGCCGATTCCCTCAATGGGGGCAACCGTGAACGAGCTTACCGTGATCGACATCATGGTGGCTGAAGGTGATCGCTTTGCCAAAGGCGATAAGATCGTTGAATTGGAGAGCGATAAGTCCGTTTTCGAATATGAGGCTCCCTGCGATGGAGTGTTGAGGACGATGCGGGTGCGGGCGGGTGACATCGTGCCATCCGGATCACCGTTCATGCAGATTGAGACGAAGGACGACTCGCTGCGGCATCTCACCAGCGGTGCGAATGCGAAAGACTCAAACGACACGGTGGCAACCCCACCAACGGTGCCGCCGGCTCAGCCCGCGTCAAAGGCGATCACAGAGCCAGCTGCCGTCGTGCCGACAGCAAGGGCGGCCAGAGCGCTAAAATGGACTCCGCGGGCGACCAAGATGGCGCAAGAGGCAGGATTAGACCTCGCCGCCGTCGCCGATATCGTGGCAACGGGTCCAGCCGGACGCGTTGCCGGAGACGATGTGATTGCTTATCTCGCGACGAAAGCGCCGGTCGGGGGGAGTTTCGCCGGCGGCATTGAAGTCGAGTCGGTTCGATCGAGTGCGGGAACCGATACGGTGTGTATCGCGGGAGTCGGCTATGCGGTGCCGAAGAATGTGCGTTCGACAAAGGATGTGCTCAAAGAATTTCCCGGCCGCACGGAAGCGGAGATGATCAAACTCACGGGTATTCGCGAGCGACGTTACGCCGGCGAAGGCGAGACGGCGACCGATCTTGCGGTGATCGCGGTGCAACATGCGGTGGCCCAGTCGGGAATCGATCTGTCTTCGATTGATGGCGTGATCATGGCGACGTTAATTCCCGATCAGCCCGTTCCGGCCATGGCTTCGGGATTAGCGAAAAAGTTAGGTATCCCCAAGGCGATGGCGTTCGATCTTAACGCGGCGTGCTCCGGATGGCTGTATGCGCTCGAAGTTGGACGTTCATTGATGATCGGGGGCGGGCCGAAAAAAGTGATTGTGGTGACCGCCGAACTCCTTTCGCGCATCACCAATCCGAAGGACCACGAAACGGCGTTTCTCTTTGGTGATGGGGCCGGTGCCGCGATTTTGACCGATGCTCCGGGGGGGCACCGCTTGCACCGGATGGCTCTTTCCGGGGATGCCTCCAAGCACGATGCGATTCAACGCAAGGGGGGTGGAGCCAACAAGCCATGGCCGAAGGCCGAGGATATTGATTTCACCGACTTCTATTTACAAGTTAATGGCCCGGTCGTGTTCAAAGGTGCCGTGATCGCGTTCGCGAATCAGATCGAGGCGACGATGCAACGGCACAATTTAAAGACGGAAGACATTGCTTGGATTGTGCCGCACCAAGCTAATGAACGTATTCTGAGAGCGGTATCAAAGCGGGTAGGAATTCCCTACGACCGCTTTGTTGTGACGATCGATAAATACGGTAACACCTCTGGCGCCAGCGTATCGATGGCGCTGGGCTGGGCCGCGGAGGAAGAAATATTCGAGAAAGATGACAAGATCATCTTCTGTAGCGTGGGGGCCGGATTCACTTATGCCGGCGGATTGTTGGTTTGGTAGAGATCTCGGGCCTAAAGCCCGATCCACATTACGGTTACGAAACTATCTCGAGGGTCGGGCTTTACGCCCGACGGTTCATGGTCGCCCGGTCATCGCTCTCTCCCAGAGGCATTGAAGGGCGGACGAGAACGAGAAACGTCGGAGGCGGGAAGCTTGCTTAGCTCAATCTCCGCTAGGATTTATACTTTTGAAACCGACCGGCAGGATCATTTTTAACCACAGATTGCACAGATAAATACCGGATACCAATCCCCACTCCACTGCCTTTTATCCGGATCGGATCCGCGCCCCGGGTTCCTCTGTCGCCCAAAGGGCACCCGTTATCGCCACGCTTGCGGGGCACGCTCTTGCTGATCGCCCCCTTCACACGCTCACGCGTTCCGTCGCGGCTAAAGTTTAAGCGCTTCGGAAACATTGGTATTAGTCGTTCGAACGTAAGCGTTCCTCCCAGAGGAATTCGTAGCCGAGGGCGTGGAGTTGGGCGCGTTCCGCGTTGTTGGCAGCGCCGCCATGGCCTCCTTCGGTGTTTTCCCAATAGAGAAAATCGTGTCCGTATTCTTCGAGGCGAGCGGCCATCTTACGAGCGTGGCCGGGATGGACGCGGTCGTCGTGGGTAGATGTCACGAACAGGATGCGAGGGTGCTGCTTGGTGCGGGAGATGTTCTGGTAGGCTGAGTAGGCTTCGAGGAAGGCGCGCTCTTCGGGTAGATCGGGGTTACCGTATTCGCCCATCCAACTGGCCCCCGCGAGCAGTTGGTTGAAGCGCAGCATGTCGAGTAACGGCACCTGGCAAACGACCGCGCCCCACAGGTCGGGGCGTTGGGTATACCTAACACCCATGAGTAAGCCGCCTTGACTGCCCCCCATGATTCCCAGGTGAGGCGGGGAGGTGACGCCGCGCGCGACGAGATCTTCACCGATCGCGATGAAGTCATGCCAAGAAACTTGGCGATTTCCTTTCAAAGCCGCCTGATGCCAAGCGGGGCCAAACTCGCCGCACCCGCGAATGTTCGCGAGGATGAAGGCGCACCTCCGCGTTCCGTCCCACTACGATCCCAGGAGCCGGACTAGCAGGGTGAGGTGGTCCCCGAAAGTTGGACAGGTTGGATAATTAAATCAAAAGGAATCCAATATGTCGAAAAAGAGACGATCATTCAGTGCCGAATTTAAGGCAAAAGTGGGACTAGAAGCCCTCAAAGGGATCGAGCCGATCCACGTAATAGCGCAACGCTACGAGGTGCACCCGGTGCAAGTGAGTCAGTGGAAAAAGGAAGTCAGCGCCCGGTTGCCCGAGGTCTTTGCCAAACCCTCAGCGAAGTTGCGCGATGAAATCGAACGCGACCGCAAGGAAAAGGATCTCTACGCGGAGATCGGTCAGTTGAAGATGGAGC
>Ga0335398_10001775_pt1 | contig 35736 bp, 33 predicted proteins | sample BON03_FD_205742 | JGI IMG/M metagenome (GOLD analysis project Ga0335398, IMG submission 205742) | Freshwater microbial communities from Lake Bonney liftoff mats and glacier meltwater in Antarctica - BON-03 (spades assembly) (version 2) | ecosystem: Environmental > Aquatic > Freshwater > Ice >... | reverse complement strand
AAATGCGGCACTGATGTGTCGCACTCTAGGTTCGCTTACGGTCGCAGTACCTTTAACTCCGGTTTTCGGTTCCTGCCACCTTTTGTCGCTCTCCTGGTTTCATCGGCGGACGATGAGAGTTTATCGAGGAGCGACCAGGTTGTCACCTAGATTCAAGACGCATCGACGGTTCCGCTCGAAGCCGGTGTGCCGGTCGTGTGTGTCGGTATTTGAGAACGTTCAAAGCGCGGAGGCGCTGCTCATACGCCACCGGGCGTCGTGCAACCACCGGGCTTCTTGAATAAATGCCTTGAGCTTCGGCTCGAATAGCGCTCATCGCCACAAGCCCATTCCGCTCAACCGCGATCGCTACGCCGCTCCGTCCGTCCGGACTCGCGAAGTCAATGCCTTAGGCGTTATGTCACGTTGAAGTTCGGGTCATCATATTTTTCACAAAGCTTACGAAAAGCAGATGTGTTTGACATTAGCAGCGCATCGACCTGCGCGTAGGCTGTAAGCACGCCGTCAACAAGATCAGCTAATTTCGGGTATTGGATTGCATCTGCATTTGTGAGGTTTACGGTTGGCAATCTAATGGGATTGTTGAACGGACATGGATCGTTCATGTCACCAAAGCAGTACCGGAGATGATGGTTGCAACGATGAATGCCATCTTTCCCTGCCTTGTGTTTACAAACGCGATTGACGAATGAGTGAAAATTATCCACCCAATTCATGTCGGTCGGCGGGGATATCCGTTGACGGGCCACTTTGCCTTTCGGGATGTCCATCTCCTCCGCAATTTTCTGTAAGTCCGCGAGGTGTTCCGCGATAACCATCATTAGACGCGTGTGATAGCGGGCCAGAACATCCTGGTGTCCCGTGTCATCAAAGTCATGGTTGTCGTATCGCGTATCGGAAAGCAGGTCTGAAATGTTGCACGACCAATCGGCCAAACTACAAAAGATGCTGATGTGCCTATATCTATGTTGGTCTTGCGCATATTTTTACCAGCGACATTCGTAGGACTCGTCGTAGCATTCGTCGATATCGCAGCCACTGCGATTCGTACCCGTTTGCCACTTCTCGAAAGCGGCGATGCGGCAGGTTCTGAATAGATCAGGCATGACAAAGGATCCGTGGCATCAAAGTAAGTAACCGGGGATTTGCCCCTGAGAAAACGTTTGTCGGGGGATTAACGCCGACAGAAACACTACCACTGCCAGATGCAACTGGCAAGTCCTCGTCATTCCTCCGGCGGCATCACTCGACGCTCCCGCAGTGGCTGCAACTGATCCAGCAACCCCGCTTCCCAGTCAAAAGCGACGCCCACGGCTTTCAGCAGCAGCGGTAGACTCCTGTCAGGCAGCAGGTTAAATTCCAGAACCTGGGTTTCCAGTTTAGCGCATTCGAAATTCAGATCGGTTTCTTTCGTCATGGTCGGTCAGTCCTGCCAGTTGGATCGCAATTTACACGGTGGCTCAATTAGACTTCCACGCATACACCATTGCTTTTGGTCCGAGAATTCTCGTACAAGAGTCGGCAGGCAATCGCTTGATTCGGGCGCAATGCCGCATTTCAAGGTATTTAGTAAACGCCGCTGGTCATTGGTGCGCGATGAATTCAGTTAAGAGTCGCGGAAGATAAAATGTCAGCGGACGAACAATCCCTCTCAATCACTCACCTGGAACTTGCTCGGCAGTGGCACCCAAGTCGAAACGGGCTTTTGACTCCGGCAATGGTTTTTGCAGACTCGAATACAAAATTCTGGTGGCAGTGTCGGGAGGTGACGGACCATGTGTGGCAAGCCAGTCCCAAAGATCGCACCTCAGAAGAGGATGCAGGCTGTCCCGGCTGTGCCAGTCTTCAGAAGTCAGAGGATCGCTCGTTAGCCTCGCGTTTTCCCGAGATCGCCGCTGAGTGGCACCCAACGAAGAACGGTGAATTGACCCCGGCTGATGTAGTTGCTGGCTCGAACAAGAAAGTCTGGTGGAAGTGTCCGAAGGGAGAAGACCACGAATGGGAAACTGCGCTTGCTAATCGAACAAGCAGCCAGAAAACTGGGTGTCCATTTTGTTCCGGACGCCAAGTCTCAGTGACGAATTCTCTGGCTTCACGTTTTCCACAGATCGCCGTAGAGTGGCACCAAACAAAAAACGGAGATTTGACTCCAGCCGACTTTGTTTTTGGCTCTAATAAGAAATTCTGGTGGAAGTGTCCGAAGGGGGAAGACCATGAATGGGAAGCCACCGGACAACGTCGCACTGCTGGACACGGTTCAGGTTGCCCATTCTGTTCCGGACGCCAAGTCTCAGTGACGAATTCTCTGGCTTCACGCTTTCCAGAGATCGCCGCGGAGTGGCACCCGACAAAAAACGGAGATCTGACTCCTTCCGACGTTGTGGCTGGTTCCAAAAAGAAGGCGTGGTGGAAGTGTCCGAAGGTGGATGAGCATGAATGGGAAGCCACGATAACGGCTCGCACAAGCCGCCGAGGACAAAGCTGTCCGTTTTGCAAAAACCGGAAGGTCTCGGATCGTAGTTCGTTCGCCTCACTCTTTCCAGAGATTGCCGCCGAGTGGCATCCTTCAAATAGCGGCGACTTGATGCCTGGCCGCAGGCCTAGAGTCGCATTCGCCAATTGTCTCGCATCACTTTTTCCCGACATTGCGGTGGAGTGGCACCCAACGAAGAATGGTGATGTGACACCCAAAGACGTAGTGGCTGGGTCGTCTCGGAAAGTGTGGTGGAAGTGTCCGAAAGGTGAAGATCACGAGTGGGAAGCAACACTCGCAAACCGAACACACAGGAGAAGCGGCTGTCCATATTGTCGTGGTTTTAGAGTCTCTGTCACCAACTCACTTGCCTCACGATTCCCTGAGGTGGCTGCTGAGTGGCATCCGACGAAGAATGGCGAGCTGACTCCGGCAGACGTGGCTTATGGATCAGGCAGAAAATTCTGGTGGAAGTGTCCAAATGGTGACGACCACGAATTTGTAGCGACTCCCAACACTCGCACAAGCAATCCAAAACGTGGTTGTCCATATTGTGCCGGTAAGAGAATCTCACAGACAAATGTGCTTGCATCGGCATTTCCACAGATCGCAGCGGAGTGGCACCAAACAAAAAATAGAGATCTGACTCCCGACGACGTTGTGGCTGGTTCAGAAAAGAAGGTCTGGTGGAAGTGTCCGAAGGGCGAAGACCACGAATGGGAAGCCACCGTCAAGCATCGCACCCGAAGCAGTAGTGGCTGCCCATACTGCAATTCTGGCTGGACACTCGACAATGTGCGGCTTTTTGTGCAGTCCTTGCTCAATAAGGACTTGTTGCATTCGCTTTCACCAGCGGAGTTTTTCTTGCTGGCCCAGCAAAACGGATTGGCCACAAGAAGCACACGTCGAGCAGAATTCGTCAAGGCGCTGACGTCTGGTCGTCTTTCCACAGAGGCACTAGAAAAATTCGCAAACGCCGATGCCGGTTCTGAACTGAAAGAATTGTTCGGTGGCGTCTCAGCGGAAGACCTTATTGAGAATTCGCAGGACGAAAACCTTAACGAGAATGTCGATGTCGAGATTACAGATGACAACATCGACATTGAACCCGCTGACCGGCTGCCTGAAGTGTCTGCGAATGCGATTCTGGATTCTCTGGAGTCTGATCTTTGGTCAACGGCGGATGAAGAAGCGGTTGAGTTTCTCGTCGCCAGCGGAATCGCGAAGCTGTGGAAGAAAGCTTATGACCCGGCATTCCTGGCTGGCGTAAAGTCTGAGACCGAGACGCCACGTGAGAGCGAATACTCGGAGAGAGTGAGGACTGAATTTCGCGCCGAATTAGACGCTGCCGAGTCCCTGCCTATTCCCGATGACTACGCCTTTCAAATCAACGGGGAATTGATCCTGCCGAACCTGATGCAACGCCATGTTGCCGCACAGTTGCGGGACCGGCGACGGGTCGGAAACTGGTCAGGCACAGGAGCGGGAAAAACGCTTTCGGCTGTCCTGGCCTCACGAGTGATCGATGCCGAATTGACAGTGGTATTGTGTCCCAATGCCGTGATTCACAACGGCTGGATCGATACGATCCAAAACGCTTTCCCAGCGGCACGGATCGCCATTAAAACGCTTGCGCCTGTTTGGCCAGCCGACAACAATCCCCGCTTTCTGATTCTGAATTACGAAACACTGCAGCAACCAGATTCCGAACCGCGATTGGCACAATTCGTCAGAGCTAATCGGATCGACTGTGTGGTGGTGGACGAAATTCATTACATCAAACAGCGCACGGACGAGGCATCGAAACGCCGTCGCCTCACAACATCACTCTGCGCGACTGCTGCGGAAGCAAACCCAGACTTGGCTGTCTTGGGGATGTCCGCCACACCGGTGATCAACAATCTCCGGGAAGGCGTTTCGATGGTGGAGCTTGTTTCTGGTCTCGATCACAGTGATCTAAAGACAGCAGCGACCGTCGATAATTGTATGAAAATTCATCAGCGGCTGGTACGTCTCGGAACCCGCTGGATGCCGCCTTACCCGGAGTTTGGGAAGCAAAATCCCCGAGTCGATGTCTCACACGCAATCGACGATATCCGCGCGCTGCCGAAAGGAAATTCAGGACTTCTGCGGTTGGAGCAGATACTCGTCGAAGCAAAGCTGGATTGCATCCTGGAACATGTTGAAGATGGAACGCTGATCTACACGGAATACGTGGACGGAATCGTTCTGACGCTGACAAAGGCGTTGACTGACGCGGGTTGGAAAGTTGGCCGGTACACAGGCGAGGACAAAACGGGGCTGGTTCCGTTCATCGACGGCAAGTTGAATGTGCTGATCGGTTCCAGTTCTGTAGGCACCGGCGTCGATGGCCTGCAGCATCGAGCGAATAAACTGATTATCGCCTGTGCGCCCTGGACTGCCGCAGCCCACGAACAGCTGGTTGGCCGTCTTGTCCGGCAAGGGCAGCAGCAACCGGTGGAAGTCATTTTTCCGATCACGTTCGCTCACGTGGATGGCAAAGAATGGTCGTGGTGTCAGTCACGACTCAACCGCATTCAGTACAAGAAGAGCATTGCAGACGCTGCCGTTGACGGAATTGTGCCGACTGGCCATCTTCGGTCACCCGCTCAGGCGTTTCAGGACGCTCTCGGCTGGCTTCAACGTCTGGAAAGCGGAGTGGTCACCGAAATTAAGCGAGCCCGCATCATTGTTCCATTGTCCGACAAACCGGTGGATGTCGAACGACGTGCCGCCAGTTACGGTGATCTCTCCGCGATGAACAACCGATGGAATTTGACCGGCTCGGCAAAGCTGCACGAGCGACTGAATCAAGATTCGACAGAGTGGGCCAATTATCACACGCTGTACCGACAGGCGCGTGCCGCGTGGGTCGTTGTGCCATTCGAGCGAATCGGGAACTGGATTTGCCAACTACCCAAAAACCGAGTTGTTGCCGACTTCGGTTGCGGGGAGGATCTTTTGGGCCAACGGTTGCGAGTTGCTGGCTACCAGGTCCACTCGTTCGATCATGTGGCCATTTCTGATGACGTGGTGCGGTGCGACATCGGGGAAGGTGTGCCACTTGACGATGTCGAGATTGACGTTGCCGTGTTTTCGCTGTCCTTGATGGGAGCGAATTCGTGTGACTACTTGCGCGAAGCGGCCCGCACGTTGGTGTTCGATGGTCGGCTGATCATTTGCGAGGCAAGCACCCGACTTCCGGCGGATGACGACATCCGAAAGCGGCTGGAGCGACTGGGCTTCCACGTTACGGATATCAGCCGTGACGCGCAGTTCACGTTCATCCAGGCAATTCGGACTGATCGTGAACCGGAGATTGGGGTGTCGCTGGTTTAACGATGCTTGATGTTAAAACGCGTGTACAAAATATGAACCGTTCGACGGGCCCACCTTTATCAACGCCGGTGGCGTCGAGCGATGGGACGGCATTAGAAGCCCCGGTTGCATGGGGGATCCATCAGCGGTCAGCAGTCGAAAGAGTTGAGGGCCGAGCTAATCCATGTACGCGTTCAAAATGATCCTGCAGGATCATCTGACGGTAGACATCAAAGATCTTGCCGCCTTTGCCGCTGGCCTGAAGATAGAGACGTTTCTTCATGGCGTCGGCAGCTTCGAGAGCTTCCGTTTCAAAGGCGTCCTGTTCGCTCGGCGACATTGCTTCCCAGAAGGCCATAAACGCCCGCTGTCGGGAGTTCTGCTTTTGGATGGCCTGACGCTCGCGTTTGGTGCTCGCGCGCTGCTGTGCCTGTTTTTGAGCTTCTTTGGCTTGCTGGCGTTGCTGTCGCTGAACGGAGCTTTCAAAGCCCGGCGGAAAAGCGATCATGTCGGGCTTCCTGAGGGACTGTACAAGAAATCCAGGACCACGGGGCTGGCCTCGGCTGTTGTACCAGTCGTAGAGTTCCAGCATCTCGCGGATGCGGGTTGCTGATGCGCCAGCGACAACTCTTCCGCCGACGCCGGGCCGATGCCGCGCTTGATCAGTTGGCGTTCAAGTTCCTGAGGATTTGACTGAGAATTCAGGACCGGAGTTGACTGTGCTGTCGTGGCGACACTGCTGCTGATGGATTCCATAGTTGCTCGCCCGCGTTTGGCTTTCCGCTCGAAGATGGCGATCCACTTTCCAAGCCCGTCTTTGCGAAAGCGTTCTTCCGGCGAGCATTGCTTCAGATCCCAGAGGCGTTCGAGTTCTTCAATGCCCTTCTGCAGCGTTCGCTTCAACTGGGCGGTGTTGTAGTTGCCAGACAGCCGAACTTTCCGCAGTCCAAGTTCCAGCAGATCGATTTCCACACGATTGCTGTGGTAGAACCGTTTGTCGAGGAACCGGTACAGCCGCTTGGCCACGGGGCTTGTCAGTTGGCAGTACAGATTCCAGTCGAGCTGCTTCAAATATCCTGACTGAAAACTGCGGAACAGCACTTCGTTCCAGACGAAGCGCGAACAGCCAGGAGCCGCCTTGCCCTGAATGACTTCCCGCCGGTAGATCACCAGATTGTCGAAGACTCCGAAGTCTCGATTGACCCAGCTCTTTTGAGCATGATCGTAGAAGGCTCGGTCGGAGAATATCGAAAGACCCTTCCAGCGACGCAGTGACGTGGCGACTCGGTCGTAATTGCGAGTCTCATCGGCCCAGCCCAGCAGTCGCAGGATTTCATAGCGGCTGAAGGAGACTTCCCTGGAATTGAAGTCGTTCAGTCGGCTGAGTTGAATACAGGCCAGCAAGACGTCGTTTTACGCAAGAAAAATCTGCTGATCGGGTGGCAAGCAGGCTGGCCGCTGGTAGGTCCTTTCTGCCGGAAAGGACTTCGCGGCCCGCCGCGACCTGCGACCAAACCACTCGCCAATTGCAATTTCAGGTCGCCGGAGAAACCGCTTGCGATTTGAGGTGCCGCAGTACTGGAACCCGCACTCGGTTCGCCTTGCGGCGAAAGTCCTGCTCGGCAAGCAGGACCTACTCCCGGCAGCCAGACAGAAACCGGTTCTGCGCGAAATCAAGTGCGCGGTAACACTTGCACAGAAAATGCGTTTGCGTTGATCGATGAACCTGGTGCTGCGATGGAGCCTGAAAGGCTCGCGCATATCAGCCTGGGGCAAGAGAATCCGCGAATGCGGATGAACGCCGCCCCAGGTTGATGTTCCGTCTGAACACGAACCCTGACAGGGTTCCGCAATGCTGGTCTGCGTTGCCCTTTCAGGGCAAAATGTGTTGGTGCCGTTGAAACCTGGGGCGTTGCCCCAGGCTGACTTGCCGAGGCCCGTTGGGCCGAATCGAAGTACTTGAACGCCACACGCACGGATCAACGCGCCCAGAGTCTGCCATTTCTTCGTCGCGCACTTCATTTCGCGCAGAACCCAGAAACCAGCCGAGCGCTGCTGATGTGGGCCGATCTGGCGATCCTGCCCTGCAAACGAAGCGCGAGCCCTCGACAGAAACACGGCATTTGTGCGACAGGCTCAGGCGATTCGTAAAGGTCCGCCGCGAGTCATTGCCGTGCTGAACATGGTCGGCCGTGATTATCGACTGACGCGAGACATGCGAGACGCGGCCGGAACACTGGGACTCAAACTCGCGGAAACACCGATCACGCTGCGGCAAGCTTATGCCGATGCACCAGGACAGGCGACGTTTGTCTGGAATATGGGCTACGCCGCGAAAGGTGCCAGAGAAGGAATTGATCATCTCTTTCAGGAATTGTTTCCGGAGATCACTGCGAAATGTTCAAGTGACAATGATCGTATTACCAACTCCGGCCCCGTTTTTTCAACCTGTGGGACTCATACCGATCACAGTACGACTGCGTCCAGAAATCGCCGGAGCCTTGAAGCGAGCTTCACTGGAACGGCAACTGGCCAGTGCTGAATTCTTCAGCCAGCAGGAAATCGTCGAACGTGCCCTCGCCGCATGGCTGACAGAAAACGGGCACCCAATTTCCTGATGGGAAATTCCTCGCGTCACTCATGATCCGTACACGCTTGCCGCCTATCCGCAAATTACCGGAACATCAGCCGGTGAAAGGAATATCGACTTCTTCATACGTACCGCTTGATGCTCGACCGACGGCAAGCTCAATCGCCGCGATTGACTTCTGAATTCGTGGCCATTATGTTGACCGCAGCAAAACAATGGCGATCCGCCGTTCCGTCAGGTTTTTCTGGTACTGCAAATTGCCATCGGAAGTGACGAGCAATTCAGATCCAGCCCGTTCGGCTGCATCGAGAAGTTGTCCATTCGACAACTCTGACCATCCCTCTTCGAACGCTGTCGATACAGCGTGCTCAGGAAAATGCCGTCGCAGAGGGACAGGTGTTCCCTGGTCAAACAAGACTTTCATGCCGCGTCCGTTGATGTGAGCAGCGCGACTTCATGATTGAGGACCGCTTCAACGTCCGTCCGATTGACTCCTGGAAACCATTCCAGAAACTGATCGACCGTTGCGCCGTCGCGAATGTTTTCAAAAAGCGCTGCGACGGGAACGCGTGTGCCACGAAAGACCCATGCGCCGCTGACTCGATCAGGATGAATCTCAACTGCCTCAAGTTGGCTCCACGCTTTATCCACGATTCACCTCTGCTAAAGTTTTTGTTGATCCTACATTGAGAATGACGGGACCATGGTCTGACCGTTGTGCCATCTTCGTTCAATTTTGGTCACAGATCGGGGACCAACGATCTCACGAACGTCACCTGAGTTTATCACCGAGCGTTCTCAATGTCATCAAGTATCCCTTTGGTTCATTGATGCGGGTGCAATACGGCGAATGGAACGGAAACGAGTGAAATTGAAAACCTCATGAATGCAGGGCATTCGGAGAGAATCATTTCTCACGAATCCGCCCAGGCAAGTTTCAACCACGTTCGTTAGATTTCACTGAGGGAACGGCTCACACTGCCATGAATGCGTTAACAAGCCCACTCTTCCCCGTTCGATCGTACGGGCCTCTTTGCCTGAATAAATTCTCAGGCAAACAGGCCCGCACGACGCGCGTCACGAAACCCAACTCCAAATTTTTCAGCGTCAAGGGAACAGAAACAACCTCCATATTTCACTCGTCTCCTGCAAACGCAGAAAATCCACGCTTGCAGGAAACTGATTTATACTCCGCGCGGTCAAGAGTGATAGACTTGGCGAGCGGCATGCGTCAGCTTGCCGGTACAAGAACGAGGTACCGGAGGGCTCACGCCGCTCCGCTCGCCGGTCTCATTTCTGGCCGCGCGAAGTATAATTCGGCGACTTGACTCAAAATGCAGTCAGTTAATTCCGGATTGTCTCCCTGGAATTGCAGCTTCACTAAAAAGTAGTGCCGGGCGTTTTGGATTCTCGTTGAATTTACCATCGAAGGAATCGTCCCGAAATAACTTCCCGATTTTCGATTGTCTTCAAATCACAACCCGAAACGTCAGTGAGGGATTCCTCTCAAAAACTCCGATCCCTCGCTTACGCTTCGGGTTGTGAAAAACCGGAACTTATTTCCGGACTCTGCCTAAGATCCTCGAACCGCAAGTATCGACACGAAATTGAAGCACTGAAACCAGGGGGCTACTGTCGTGAATCCAGCATTTTTCAGGCGATCAATGTGCGTGTCCAGTGTTTCCGGAATGAGGCGGTTTTCAATGGCCGTGCGTTTTTGAGCGACCTCAAGATCACTGTATCCGTGAGCACGTTTGAAATCATGATGGAGTTCAGTCATCAGATGCTGCTGGGTTGATTCGTTGAAACAAATCTTTTCAGACAGCAGCAAGGCACCGCCGGGCAATAGTCCACGAAAGATGTTGTCGATGACATGAGTGCGTTCACCCGGCGGCAAGAACTGAAGCGTCAGATTTAAAACGACAAACGAAGCATCGCTGACTTCGACATCGCGGAGATCCGCTTCATGCAGCTCAACCCTGCAACCGTCATCCGGTGACGCCGAGAGAATCGACTGCAGCCGTTGGATCATCGCGGATGAATTGTCAACAGCGTGAATTGTGCAGTCTTGAGGTGCCTGACGCCGAATCAAACGCGTGGCTGCACCGAGCGAACAACCAAGATCCCAGACTGTTGTTCCGGGGCGCACGAAGCGTGACGAAAGTTGTTCGATCATTGAGAGTATCGAAGCATATCCCGGAACGGAACGCGCGATCATATCGGGGAAGACGCGAACAACCTGATCGTCAAATTCAAAGCTGCCGACCTGATTGAGTGGCAAAGAATAAATGTCATCACGCGCCATGGATTGATCGTTCATCATGCGAGTTCTGGTTGCTGGCGTTTTTCAAGAACATAGGAATAAATGCCTTCCAGCGCAAGACAAGCAAGTCCGCCCAGCAGCAGCCATTGCCAGAACTTTTGACGCGATTCCAGTTCTGATGCATCCAGTTGGGCTGCAAGTGCGGGATTGGTTTCCGGCTGCGTCGTGTCGCGGACGATGGCGACGTCAGGCGACATTCCCAGCGCCTGCAGTTGACCTGCGGGTAACGGTTCGGTGCGACTTTCAGACGCGGCAACCGTGACAAGGAGACTGACAGACTGTGAGCCTCCGGCATTCTGGCTGCTGAGTGTCCAGCGACCGGGTTCGTCGAGAATAACTGTCTTTGCAACGGACACGGGCTCGGGTTTCGCTTCAACGTCATCGATTTTTGGAGTCTGTTCTTCGGCGGCGGGATCTGTGACGTAAGTTTTGCCGTCGGGCCGAAGCAGTGTCCATGTCTCATTGCCGGTCAGTTCTACGGGATTGATTCTGGCACCGACCTCCAGCAACTGGTGTCCTCGACGACGAGGATTAGCCATCTGCACAAATCTTTGAATCATCGGCGGGAAACGAGTCGACAACGCCCATTGACTATCATCCGGATGCCAGCCTGTGGCCAGGATAAATACTCGACCACCTGACGGATGTTTGTATTCCAAAACCGCCGGACTGCCAGAATCGAATTTTGCGAGAATGTGAATCGCGTCTGAAGTCTTCTCGTCGAATGTCAGGCTGCGATAATGTTTGAAGCGAATTGACGAAAAGTCAGAAAATCGAGCGTCTGCGAAGGTGGCAAACAGCGGCGTGGAAAAATCAACCTGACCGAGCATGGCGTAGTCCTTAACGTCCGCTTCCGCCAGCTTTAGTTCTGGTGGCAGCAGACTCTTCAATGAATTAGCCATCTCGATCGACTTTAGTGCGAGCACAACAACGCCGTCACGTTTCAGGACATCCTGAAGCGAGGTTGCCAGATTTTCAGGAACCGATTCTGTCACAAACACCAATCGGATGTCAGACGCCGCTGGCAATGCGACACCATCGACGCTTAGCAGATCGAAAACGTCAATCGGGGCCGTTTCATTGCCATCGAGCGCGCGCTGCAAGTAGTATCGCATGGCGTCGGCGTTGTTTGTATCGGTAGAACCTGCGTGAGCAACGTGGATGATTCCTCGTTCATCGATCGGCAAATCGACAACGTTATCAAAGGGGTTGGGGTCACCATTCAATTGGACTCCGACAATCTGAGGCTGTCCATCGACAGTATCTGGCATCGAAAATGTCCGCCGTTGTCCGCTACCGACTTCTGCTGTCACCGGCGAACCGACTGGCTGACCTGTGACGTCGAACGTCTGGAGCACGTATTTGGTCATCGCGGCATCGCCGGAGTTCGTCACGCGGACTCGGATTCTTCCTGAGCGGCTGTCTTCAATCAGACTTAATCCTGCGTTGCCGGTTTGCTCGGGCTTGACGATATGCAGATCGAGTTTGACTGATTCTGGCCACTTGCCGGATCGCAATTCGTCCAGAGAACTGCCCTGCTGAAAATCGGTGATCAGTACGACGCGTCGTTCATCCACGGAGTCTGATTTTGATGTTTCACGCGAAACTTCTTCAGCGGTTTCCAGGAGTGCATTCGCTGTTTTCGTAGAAAGCCAATCGGGTTCATAGGCTTCCAGGGCACGATCGATCAAGGCCGGGCGATTCCCTGGTTCGGTGGTCTTCCATTCTTCAGCAGTAATCAGTTTTCGCATCGATTCGGAAAACACTGCCACACTGAGTGTATCGTCTGCATCAAGATCCCTGGCAACCATCTTGATTTCCGCCGCAACAGCTTCCCGAAGTCCATCGCGCCGCATACTCGCGCTGCCATCGATCAGCATGGCGATGCGAACTGAGCTGCTGGTCGCCGCTGTCTTATCAATCGCTATGCGCTGGAAGGGGCGAGCGAATGCCAGGGCGATCAACACAATGGCCAGCATTCTGAGCAGCATCAACGGCCAGTGTTCGATTCTGGATCGCTTTGTTGTTTTAGGAAGTGTTGGTGTCAGGAAGCGAACGACGCTGAATGGCATCCGCACGGCCGGGGTGCGGCGAAGCATGTGCAATACGAAGGGAACGCCAACCAGCAATCCCCCTGCTACTGCAAAGACGGGAGCGAGAAGTTCAAACATGCAGTTCTGCCGAAGGATTATGACGGGATGCTTGAAAAGATCACAATTCTCGACATCGTTGTGAGACTGTGAAACACGGAGACTAAGTAGAAATGCAAGGTCTCAGAAAGTGCATGGTACAAAATTGGAAGCAGAATTGAAGCACTTTAATGAATCAGCAGCTTTCTGTGTGCTTTCAACGCATGGCCGCAATGTTGGATTATGGTACGTAAATTAAGATCGATGACGTGGCGATGGCGTTCGAGAGCGGCTGGCATTAGTATACCAGCATGGATTCTGACAAACATTTTTATGAAATATTCGAGGCGTACCCGGAGTGGGTTTTCGAGCTGACTGGTCGCCGCTCGCCGGGTTCCTGCCGCTTTCAGGCCGTCACGATCAAAGCCATCCAACGCAGTACCGATGGTCTTCTGATCCCCGATGCCCAGAAGGAAGCGATGCTGGTACTCGAGTTTCAGATGTATCGCGATGAAAACATCTATGGCCGGGTTGTCGTTGAAATGGCGATGATTCAGCAAGAACACGCCGGTCGTGAGATCCAGGGGATTTTGATTTTTGGATCGAAAGAAATGGATCCGAAAACGTTACCGTGGCCGCAAGTGGTTTCAGTGTACTATTTGGACGAGATAATCGCCGAACTGGAGAAATCATCCCCCGAGCATCCGCTGGTCGCTTTATTCCAGCCGCTGGTCGAAAAGAACAATAAACGGCTTCACGATAATGCGAGTCAGTATTATACTCGGATCGAGGCTTTCGTCACCGACAATCGGTTGAAAGCCAAATTGACTGATGTATTCATCGACTGGCTGCTTCAGCGTTTCAAGTCACTTGGAAAAACGGAGATTGAACAAATGTTACTCGGCAAACTCCCCGACCTGCGCGAGACTCAAGCTGGAAAAGACTTGATCGCGATTGGCGTCGAACTGGGCATCGAAAAGGGTTTCGAAAAAGGCGTCGAGAAGGGTTTCGAAAAAGGCATTGAAAAGGGTATTGAAAAAGGCATTGAAAAAGGCATTGAAAAGGGTATTGAAAAGGGTATTGAAAAGGGAATTGAAAAGGGTATTGAAAAGGGTATTGAAAAGGGAATTGAAAAGGGTGAATTGATTGGTACGATTCGTACGTGTCAATCGCTGTTAAAAGGCGCTGGCGATAGTGAAGCGAAACTGTTGACGATGCCGATCGATGAGCTGAGTACAATGGCGACTGAGCTTCAGTCGAAGCTGCGCGAGCGTTTTATGTCGGACCCACGGTAAGGTGATCGGCAGATCTATGATTCAGACTAAGACCTGAACACGACATCAAGCCGGACGCAGCGATCGTAGAAATTCCAACGTGCGTTGAAAGTCTTCGGGGAATGGTGCTTCAAATTGCATGTCTTTTCCACTCACTGGATGCCGAATTGTCAAACGAAATGCATGAAGTGCCTGACGAGCGATGAGTACGTCGTTCTCGGAATTCACAGATTCCGGCGGCAATCCTGAAGTATCTGCGTTGGCCAGAATTTGCGGACGGCGTTTTGAACCGGCTGCGGATTTGAGGATTTCTGTCCTGGTGAATGTGGACTGACCGATATACATACGATCTGCCACAATGGGCGTCAGGATATGCAGCATGTGGATTCGCAACTGATGTGTTCGTCCGGTTTGCGGATGTAACTCCATCAATGCATAGCTGCCGAAATCTTCGCCCGTGCGATAGAACGTGACGGCTTCGCGGGCGTTACCTCCTTCGGGGCACACCATCATTTTTTCCCGGACGCGATGGTGAGGACAAACAAAAGTCCTGATATAGTCGGAGGCTAGTTCCGGAACGCCGCGTACAATTGCTCGGTACTCTTTTTTTACTTCGCGGCGTTCAAACTGACTGCTGATTTTCTGGTGAACCTGATTATCTTTAGCGATCAGAATCACGCCCGTCGTATCGCGGTCCAGACGATGCACAATGCCTGGTCGGTGACGACCGGCCACATCACTCAGCGTATCGAAATGAAACTGCAACGCGCTGGCGAGAGTGCCATTGGAGTTACCTCGCCCCGGATGCACCACCATATTCGCTTGTTTGTTCACGACAATGATGGCGTCATCTTCGTAAAGAACATCCAGCGGCAGGTTCTCTGCGACGATGTGCGATTCTTCTGCATCTGGCAATTGAATCCAGATTCGATCGTTGACGCGAAGCCGGCGGGACGGCTTGGGTGGGAGTCCATTTAACTGAACTCCACCTGCCTCGATCGCGCGCTGCAATTGGGCTCGGCTATGATTCGGGAACAATCGGGTTAGATAGTGATCCAGCCGCCAGCCGTGTGCGCGAGCTTCGACAGTGATATCTATGGGTTCATCGGAAGCCACAAGATCCTCAGCCGACAGCGGAGACAAATCCCCGCTGTCGTGTACGATCGGATCTTCTTCGTCCGATATCATTCGCCGGATTTCTCAGATGCCGGGGCGTCAGGAGTTGTGGCGTCCTTAGCGGCTGCATCTGCAGGAGCTGCGTCGCCGGCTGGTGTTGCATCAGTCTTCGGAGCATCGGATTCTGGTGTTGCCGGAGTATCCGGGGTTGCTGGAACATCAGCAGGCTTCTCTTCGGACGACTTGTCTGCTTCAGGTGCAGCGTCTTTTTTAGGCTCATCTGACTTCGTCTCAGCAGGCGGAGTCGAATCGGACGCTGAAGGGCTTAGGTTTGGCAAACCCAGATTCTGCAGTGATGGAAAAGTCGGCATCGCAGGCACCTGCCCCGGCATGCCGTCCTGCGGCATCAGCAAATCATCTTCTGGCTTTGGATTCTGAGTGCTGAACCAAGCATAGAATTTGCGACTATCCTCTGTGGCCAGTCGCTTGATACGCGCCTCAGCGATTGCTTTGAAAGTTTTGGAATCGGGGAATGCTTTGAGGACTCGCTGCCATGCTTCCGTAGCGGCATTCATTGAACCGTCAGTGCCATCGCAGCGACATTCAGCGATGCGTGCCAGTCCTACAAGCACACGTTCGCGTATAGAGTCATTGACGTCCTTGCGATCTTCGAGTTGCTTGTAAGCTTTCTCGGCATTTTCAATGTTAGTTTTCGAAGCTTCGCGATCCGTGAACAACTTGGAAACGCCGTCTTCCAGCTCGCTGTCCGCTTGTCGCAAGCGTGCCAGGATTCCAATTTGTGATGTTGGAGAACCGTCAGCAATCGCCTGGAAGTCTTCTGCAGACTTCGCCAGCATCAGATCCCGAGACAATTCTGCGGTCGGTGCAGGCTTTCGTTGCATATAAACGACAATCGCTGCGATTGCCAAAATTGCCGCAACGCCGTAGATAATTGTCGTCCCGTATCTTTCGAGAAACGGCTTCGATTCTTTCAAAAGCTTGGCGAGTGCAACTTCGTCTTCGTGGTGGACGTAATGGCGATCCGACATCGTCGGCGATCTTTCATGGAATGACGTCTCCCGTGAGTATCGGGAGATGTCCAGGTCAGTTTGTTCGAAATTCAAGCTGGAGAGTATATTGTTTTGGGCAAAATCAGGTCAAGCTGGCCCTGTTTTTCGTACTAACGCTGGCAATTCTCTCAGAATTTGCGGGGCGTTGGCGCTTCGCCGTACGATGCAGCTCGGACATCGGTGCGCTTTTGAATGGCTTTGCGGCGAGATTGGACGACAAGCGCCTCAAGATGTAGGTCGCCCGGATTTTGTTCATAGCACCACTCAAACATTTCGCTGGCCTCAGCAAAACGTTCCTGTTTTTGGAGCAGAAGTGCCATGGCATGGTGCGGCCAGTAGGAGGTTTCGTCACATTGGATGGCGAGATTCAGCATGGCTTCCGATTGCTGGTACAATTCGAATTGATAAGCCGCTCGATAGCCAGCCATCAGCAGACTGACGTAGTAATCAGAATTTTTGAGTGGCGTTGACTGGCCTGCGTCAGTCTTGTTGTGTGCATCTGGTCCTGAGTCAAGGACTTTTTGAGTTGCTTCCGTAATGACAAATAACAGCTTCTCGATTTCTTCTTTTCGACCGGTCTCACGAAACGCTGTCAAAACTTCGAGCAATTCATCGTCTGTCGGTTTGAACGTTGTGATCACGAAATCTACTGGCAGTTGCCGTGATAGATTCCGGCAAATCTCGGTTCGAAACTCGGAGCTTGAATGAAACACATATTGCCACTGTTCGATCGCGGCTTCTGCTTTTCCTTCGGTGAGCAGGCAGTCGCCCACAAAGTAGCGGACATACGGATCATTGCCGCCTGCCAGCAGAGTCTGATTGATCAGTGATTCGCGGTTTTTGTCCTGAGCATCGGTCAGAAAGTTGGTGTGCAGCAGGATCATGTACGCTTCGCCCTTGACTGGACACAACGCCAATGCGCGGCGGGCAGTTTGATCGGAAAGCATTAGTAGCTTCATGTTTCGGCCAAATGCCTTCTTCAGCCAAATATGCATTTCGCGTGTTGAACTGAAGTTCGAGATTGCGGCGTCGCGAATTTGATTTTCGCTGAGCGGATTATCACTGATTCTTTGTCTCAGTTGAAACATTTTCAGACTCAACAGTGACAACTCTTGAAGTGTGTCAAGATGCTGTGGGTCTGCTTTTGCCCCTTTCATGAGCAAATTGATGCGAGTGGCAAGTTCGCAGAGATTGCTGTCGTCCGTGTCTGTTTGATCGTAACTGGCAACCTCTTCAGCGTCCTGCTCCGGTGCGATTGTATCCGGAGTTTCGGTGGGTGTATTTTCTGGTGTGTCTTCTTCAGTTTCATCGACCGCGTCAGAAATTTCTGCGGCACTTGCAGCCTTCGTGATTAGATCGTTGGAAGTGTTTTTGTAGGCGTTCCAGCAGCGTTCGCCCGCGACACGTTGTTCCAGATCCGGCTGAACTCGACAAAGTACAAAAAGACAGGCGACACCTGCGATCAGCCAGCCGACACGTGGAAATGGAATTCCGAGTTCAGGTCGGAAGCCTGTGCATAGCCGAAGTCCAGCAACCCCAAGAATGATCGTTACGACCACGATGGCAGGCACGTACCAAACGAAATCGACGGTCGCATGAAACATACCGGCCGCCAAACTTGCCATCACAGCAGCTAATGCCGCGATTCTTTCCGGATCAGTGCGTTTAAGCAGATGCCATAAAATGCGGCTGGTCACGAAAAACAAGCCAAGTGTCATCAGCGCAAGACCCGCCAAACCTGTTTCTGTTGTCAGATGAACGTAGGAACTCTCCGCGTGGGAAAAGACTATCCCGCGAAAATTCACGAAGTCCTGCATGTAGACTGGATAAACGTATCGATGACTCCCAACGCCGCAGCCAAGTAACGGAAATGCTTTAACAGCCAGCGAGTCTGCTTTCCAGATCGCGCGACGGGCATTGCCCGGATCAACGTTGTCGGCATTGACTGAGGCGAGTTGATCAATGCGATCTTCGATTTTGCCTGTGCCGACGATCGTCATTGCGGCGATGGCGATTCCGCCAACTCCAATAATCACAACGGCAATCGGTGCGCTCATGCGACCGCTCTTCCAGAGACTTGCAAGGCACACGACACTTGCCACGCCTGCGGCCATCATTCCGCCGCGTGACAGTGACAGCATAATTGAAACAACGACGCCCCCAGCGGCGCAGATCATCAGCAGCATTTTTGCATCGATAAGGTTATCAAATCGAGAGTGATTTGAAGTTGCAGGACCCAGACCTTTGAGTTGACGGATCGCGTCTGGCTTCTGTGTACGCGATGCCATCATCCACCAGATCAGCGGTCCGATGGAAAGCGCGAGAAACTGGGCGAAGTGATTGCGGTTTGTAAAAGCTCCTTTCAGAATTTCGCGCGTACCAGTGTATGGCTGGCGATAAAACCAAAAGAATCGATCGTTCGAAGTCGTCAGTTGGATGCAAGCAAAGATGGCCATCAGGACTCCGGAGATTCCAACCAGCTTCAGCATGCGATGACAGTCCGCTTCTGTTGCCATTCTCTGAGCAACAACAACTGCGATCACACCGTAAGAGAGCAGCATCAGAAATGCGTGCCGAGTCTCCGTGGGCAGCAGACTGGTTGTGTGCCAGGCAACCGTCGTTGACTCCTGTGCCTGCGGCAGTTGTGTTGATGCCCAGCCTGGAAGCAGTCGTTCGTATTCCGGGGATATCCGTGCCAGGATTTCTGGCGATAGTGGTAACGTCTGAAACCAAACAAGCAACAGGCCGGCGATAATTAAAGGTTCCACTGCGAGTAAAACCAATCGTCCGCCCGCTCTTACTTTATGCAGACACCAGACGCAGCCCAGTGCCATCGCAAGAGTGATCAGTATCCGGTGGCCCCATGCCTCGCGACCTCCCATGACAAACGGAAAAATAACAATCAACGTAAAGATGATGGCATCCGCTGCCAGCAGCAGTTTTGGTCCCGCCAGAAATCTTATCAATCCCGGTTCCGCGTTAAAGCTGACCGATCGACGACTTTTTTTGAGATTGGATGAACTGCGGGCAAACATAAAATTTCACGGTACTTTGATCGTCAGTGGAGAGATATTTCTTCAGGCGGGCAAGAGTAGCAGTTGGATTTGTTTTGTTTTGTGTCTCATTCAATTCAAAATTGGCTCAGGCAGCTCGGTTCCTATGACTGGGGCCATCCAATGACGATGTGTTCCCTGCCGCCAATGATGACAAGCCCAACGCAGCTTCCTGATCGAGTTGTTCATCGGGTTCATTGTCGTGCCCATATCCGTATCCGTAACCATAGCCGTAACCATAGCCATAGCCGCCTGAATCCGTTGTTGTCAGATGGTTAATGACAACGCCCAGCAGCGTGCAGCCCAGTGTTCGCAATGTTTCTGTGGCACGAATGACCATTCGACGACGGTCTTTGTCAGGGCGCACAACAAGGATAACAGCGTCAACCAAACGGCCAACGATTGCTGGATCACTGACTGCAAGAACGGGTGGTGCATCGATAATAATCTGATCGTACTTAGTTTCACCCCACGCCAGCATGTTTGAGAATCGCTCAGACGACAGCAATTCTGCTGGATTGACAGGACGTGGTCCACAAGAGATGACGTCCAGGCCTTTGACATCTGAGCTACGCAGGTTTCTTTCGATAGAGGATTCCAGGTCGTCTGTGTCACGCAGAATCCTGGACAGTCCGCTGTCATCTCGCATGCCGAGCAGCGTTGACAGCCCTGGGCGTCGCATGTCGGCATCAATCAGCAACGTACGTTTACCAGACTGTGCATAAGCCACGGCCAGGTTCGACGACACAGTTGTTTTTCCGTCACCTGGTTCGGTGCTGGTACACACGAGACGATTTGTATCCTGTGGCGAAAACTCAATGCTGGTTCGCAGTGCTCGAAATGCTTCTACTTCTTTGGAGTGTGGCTTGCTGTGACACATAACAGCGACGAACCCTTCACCGGGAAGTTCCTCCATCCGTGGAATCATTGACAGAACCTGCGTTTCAAGCTGGAACTTGAGTTCTTCCGGAGTTCGGAAGCGGTCATCCATAATATCCAGAACCCAGATGACGCCGATACCGGCAATCGAGCCCAGCATGAGCGACAGTAGACCTGTGATTGCCAAACGCGGATTCACAGGGCGACTTGAAAACGTCGGCATACGAGCCACATCTGTGATAATCATTTTGTCTTTGTTGATACCGATCCCGTCTGCCTGATTCTGATATTCTTCAATTTTGTTACCGAGTCGATCTATTTCGCGCTGATTCAATTCGAGGTCTGCCATAATCTGGCCAAGTCGTTGTGATTTATTTCTCTCTCGTTCAAGCTGCGTATAGATCGATTGCTCGTTTTGAAGATTTGTTTCCAGTTGTTGACGGAGATACTGAACAAGTCGCGGTGCAAGTTCGGTCTTTGAGAGTCGCTGTAGCTCAAGTTGCTTCTGTCGAGGGTAGTCCTGAAGGAATCCCCTCTTGTTCAGAATCTGTACGTTCAGAGCCTTAATTTTTGAGTGCTGCTCACCGTACCGGGTACGTGCATCACTGAGTTGGCTTTCAAGTTCCAGAAGATCTTTCTGCATTTGCTGCACCAGAAACGCATCTTGCGTTCCCAGACCCATGGATTGTTCAATGAGCTGTCGACCCGCAGAATCCAGGATCTCGTTCGCAAACTTCAGGATGTCTTCGCCGCTCGCGATGGCTCGCTGTACACCATCAATTTGAGTACGAGTTCTTTCAGTCGTACGATGCGCCTCGGAATAGGCCGTGTTGAGCAGGCGGATAGTCTCGAAGACGATGCTCAGGCCAGAGTTCTTTTCGCCGCTTGCGACAAGTTCGGGAGCCGATGCTCGCAACTGCAGTTGATGCGAGATTGCCTGCGTCAGTCTTGTTTCGTCGCTGGCCTGCTGTTCTTTAAGTTTCCGGATGCTTTCTTCCGACGAACCGTTGTGCGTGGAGTCAAGATATTCTTCGTAGGCGGTCAGCATAGATGTCAGAACGCCCTGGGCTGATTTTGGATCTTTGGACTGGTAGCTCAGATCCAGGACCGTTGTACTGAAAGCGCAGGAGACAGAAAGATTGTCCTTGATTGTCTTAACCCATTGGGCTTCGGGCAGGCCAACCAGATCCACGCGGGCACTCTTGGGCAGTCGCTTAATTGCACGGACGATGACCTGATCGCGAGACATCAATTCGATGAACGTCGGCATCTCGCTGCTAGCGCTGCTGCCTTTGTTCTGTGCTTCATCTGTGACGTTGCCGCCTTTGCGGACGATATAAAGCGACGCATTGGACTGATACATTCGTTGTGCGGTGATGAAATATGCGGCTCCGCCAATGCAGGAGACAACGAGCGCTGCGACAAGAATTCCGCTGCGCAGGCGAACGGTGCGCAGGAATCGGAACATCAAATGCAGCGTTGATGCCGCTGAATTTTGACCGTGTTCATGCGTACTCAGAACGTCATTATCCGTGACAGACATTTCGTCCGGCCTCCTTGCCGTTTTTAACCAATTGTGGTCTGGCGATTTTCTGTTTCAGAAAATTGTTGTCGAACCATTAATGCCAAACCGTATGATCTGCAACGCTTCCATGAACACTGTTGCAGGAGTGTGCTCCACCGTGATCACATCACCTGCTCCCAGCCGCATATTCCAATCGTCACTATGTTTCGCAGCACGCAGGCTGACTTCAATCACCGTCGGGTCCTGCCCCTGCGCTGATTGGCGAACAATATAAATTTTGTTGGCCATTTGATTTGAAACGCCGCCAGCCAGAGAAATGGCCTGCAGTAAACGCAAGTCTTCGCCAACCGGAAACTCGATGCGATTCGGATTTTTCACAAGCCCGCCAACATAGATGGCCTCGGGATCGCGTTTCTCAACCATAATCACGCCACCATCTTCAACACTGTATTGACCATCACCAGATTTAGCAGCGGAGATCAAATCGATTGTATAAGAATTTAATCCACTGGTGCTTGTTCCGGCGACGCTGTTGGTGTTGCTGACGTTCGAGTAAGGACTTGCTGGATCTCCCACGATGGCAGGACGTTCACCACGCATCGGCGTTGCTGGGTTTTTCACTTCGATTTTCTGGCCTGCGTCTGCAGCCAACCCTTCAGCAGCGGCCAGTGCAGACACGACATCGCTTGAATTCGGAGGCAACTTGTAGGTGCCGGGCATTTTGACAGCACCCATCACACGCACAGTATTCATGCGGCGATCTGTAAATCGAACGGTGACTGCCGGGTTGTAAAACAGTTGCTTGCTGATCGCGGCCGTGCGGATTAACGACTCTGCTCCCGCAGGTTCAATTCCGACGACATTGACCGTACCAATTTCCGGAAGACTGATCGTGCCGTCGTTTGAGACTCGGGCTCCCATGGTGATCTGATCTTTGTCGCTAAGCCCTGCGGCAATTTTGACTTCAAGCACGTCACCCGTGTTGATTGTGTCACTATCTCCAACACCGCCTGCCAGTTTAGTCAAATCGACGGTGTCGGTTCGAACTCGCTGCGCCAAACGCATGCCGGGCGGGAGAGTCTTGCCAAAATACGAACTGCCCGCGTAATAGTGATTTGCACCATGACAGCCTGTAAGCGACAGGCAAACAATTGCCAGTAGTCCCAGAACTCTTCTCCCATTGCAACACAAGACAGTCCGCCCGCGCAAACAGGTAGCGGTCCCTGCACGTGGCAGTGGTTCTGAAATCGTTATTCCGCGATCGGAGTGACTTCGAAGCATGGATCGAAACTTGTTTGACGCGAACTTATTTTAATCAACAGTTTGCAATTCTGATCCAAACAGCGGGTCTGCTGGTTGAAGCGGAGATCTTAGACCGTTGATTTCTGAAGTTCGTGTGAGAGAGTCGAACGCACGCAATCCGCAGGAAGCGATTTAACGTACGCTGAAGTAGAGAGGAATTATTGAGAAGTGCTTTTGCTGAAGGGGCGTTCACTGGAAATTCATGGAGTTTGAACCCCGATGAATCTGAGTGATTCGAGTCGGAGTTTTGTTATTCCAGCGAACCTGTTGCCTGTCTCCCGACGAGATTCGCCGATAGATCACGCAACAGGTTGAGTTCTATGGAAAAAACGATGTCTTGGTCAAGATGAACCTGCCGAACGGCTATGAGCTGTAAGTCGTTGACATCTATGTGTTTGCGATGCGCAGCGTTCGCGTGTGCCTGAGTGTGACGCAGAAAATCAGGCAATTTCTGCGTGACATTGCGATTCCGGCGGATTTATTTTCGCCGCGATTTGCGTTCGGCCTGTTTCTCTTTCGCTTTTTGATCAACGGCGCGAATGAGATTCAGGATGTTGCCCGGAAGCTGATTTTTCGCTTGCTCACGATCCTGACTTCCGACGCTCTGAATGAGATCCATGACTGCCGATGGAAGTTCAGGATTTTCTTCTGTGTGGTTGGCCGGTGAGACCTGGTTTGTCAGCCGGCCAAGTAAATTCATCCCCTCGGGAAGCTGAAGTTTGGGTTCTGACACGGTCCCCAACACCCGCAGTTGAATTGGCATCGATGTAAGCTGGGAAAGCATGGCAAAAAACGGCTTTCCGGTCTGAGCGATTTTGGGTACGTTCAACTGGAGCAGCAAATCAATGGTTTCGTCCAGATGAACGCTGCCCGACGATGTGATGCTCATTTCTTTGGCAAGTTCGGGCAACAGAAAGACCATGCCAGAATGGTGAATACCGTCGTCAGTGACCGAAAAATCAATTTTGGAGTCTTTCAGAACCTGAATCTGGCTCGGAATTGCAGAACCACTGACTTGTCCAATGATCGCGGTCAGTTGCTTTGTCCAGTTTTCTTTCAGACGTGCTTCAAGCGAATGGATCTCCGCACGTCCACGGATCGGAATACTACCACTGAAATCGTCTTTGGTTCCAGAATCCATCGCTGTTGTGGAGTCTGCGGTGACCGCTTGTCCGATCGGGATGTTGATCTCATCGAGCCAAACTGAAGCACTACCCGAGAGTTCAGTCGACTGGGACAACACCGGTGCGATTAATGCCAGATTCTGCTGCGTATGCGATTCGGATAATGGTTCATGGTCTAATATCTGCATTGGATCGACGTGAAGTCTTCGCTGTCCATTTGCATCCTTCGCTATATTGCCGATGATCGTCAGCTTGCCGACTTCTACGATTGGTACTTCGCGCCAGGGTGCGATGATCTCCAGTGAACCGTTTTCAATATGAAACGCGAATTCAGCATTGGATGACTTCGATGGTTGACTGAATGGAAACTTGCCATCATCGTCAAGGCTGATTTTGACCGCTGAGTCTGTCAGACGAATGTCGCCGACCTGATCTGGATCTGTGATGAACGACAGCAGACCTTTTGACGTCTGAATCTCTTTTACGGTCCATGAAAAACGGTCGTCAGCGCTTTTGATTTGCACACCTTGAAACGCGAGCGGAGCGAACCAGCCGCCTGTCGCAGACTCTGCTGTGGCTGTGAGTTCATAGTTGCTGACCGCGGACTGCAGGAGATTGTTCCGCATGGAAGTTGCAGTCAAAACCGTCGGTGCGATGCCCATTCCGGTCACCAGCATGGACAGGACCACCGACGTTGTGACGACCGCACGGCGTTTCCAGAACGGCGACTTTCCTGCCGCCACCTGTCCGGGAACTGCCTGATGTGAGACTTCCTCTGTCTTCATGTCGAAACCTTCCTTACGAAACAATAAAACCTGGTCTCACGTGCGAAAAGAGAACTGTCGCTATTCGCCGTGGTGTGGGTATTCTATCTTTGTTTCGCTTGAAAAGTCACGATTTCTGATGGGCAGGATCAGGATGAGAGAAATACGACTTTTGGTAGTAAGCCCACGGATCGAATTTAATACGATTCCAAAGCCCCCGGTAAACGCCGTGGAGGATTGTTGCGAGAAATCTCTTTTGGTGATAATTACAGTCTGAATTTGTTGAGGCAAGACAATTTGAGGTGAGAAAATGAGTGTCAATTCAGTTTACTAAATTTTCTTACCCTCAATTTTCTTGCCTTCAGTGACGTATCAAACTTGTGTCGGCTATCGCAGTCTAAGCTCTGATTCGCTGTTGCTGACTTCGCGGAAAGGCAATTTCGAATCACTTGGAGCCGATGGCGAGCTTCCGCGTATCACTTGCAATCGTCTGACAGCAAGCTGAGCAGAGCTGTCTGGTTTGTCCGCGTTATCGGATGTCATGGCGAGGCGATAATAAGTCTCGGCGACGTCCATCATACCTAATTGTTCCGCGACACGACCGGGCACGTAGAAGTACTCCATATTGGTTTTTGCAAGTCCGGATAAGTTTTTGCTTTCCTGGATCTGATGCATTGCTTCTTCAGTTTTGCCAATTTCCGCCAGCATGGCCGCTAATGTATACAAACCGGCGGGATCGGTTTCGCCGTCTGTTGCTTTGATGGCATCCATGAAAGCTCGTTCATCGAGTTCCTTCAGGAACAACGAAGCCCATGCCGCGCAGTTAAAGTCGTGTGATGTCGCATCCGCGCGATCTGCAATCCGGCGATACAACTTTATGGCTTCGTCGGGGTGTCCTTGTGCCAACGCGATGCGTGCCAAAAATCTATGGACGCTCGTTGTTGAAACTTTCTGACGCATTTGCATAGTCACAAATGATTTCGCTTCGGAATACTGCTTATCGTTGAAGAGCAGTTGAGGTTTATTGGAGAAGTAGAAATCTCGTGCCTGAGGGTACTGACCCATTCTTTCGAGGATCTGCAGGCATTCGGTTGTCTGTTCTTGCGAGGAGCACCAGTAGAGCATTAATCGATCAATTTGTCGTTGTTCGGCAGTTCGTGTGTTGTTCTTCATCGAGGTCAGGAAAGACATTGGATCGGCAAGGCATGCAGGGTCTGACAGGGCGATGGCAGCGAGGCGGGTTTTGTTCGGCTTTGCCGTTTTTGCGTCAGCTGCCGACCACAACATCATCAAGGGTTCTGCCGTGATAGGGTCGAGCCCCGCGCGTCCTGCTCCATTTGGCATCGCTGTGGAAGTCGCCAGAATTTCAAAGCCCCATTGTACAAACTGACGAGCAGCCAACGGATTATCGGAGTCCAGTAGTCGCAATGCTTCTGCACCGAGAAATTCGGGACAGTCGTCGGTCGCGACCACCTTCAATTCGCCATCAACAGGTGCCAGATAAACGTTCAGTTTGCGTTCATTCAGAACGAGTCCGACACGATAACCGTTTGCGTCGTTGCCTTCGATCGCATATTTCAACAACGATACCGAATCCGCCACACGTTCCGGCACCAGCAGAGAACCTTTTTTCAGGGCATCAATCGCGATCAGAGTTGTGCGAATGCTCCCCTCGATGACTCGTCTCCGTTTTCCCTTCTGAAAGTCGTTGGTGTTCATGAAGTCAAGGACCAGGTTGTAGTGTCTTCCGGCGCAGATGTTCGATGGCAATTGCCAGTGCGAGATCTCGATCAGCATGAGGTATGGTATTCAGCACAGCAAGGCCTTTCTGCGAACCGTGCTTTACACTCACGGCTGCGACGTTGAATCCCGCTGCGAAACGACTGTCTGGCATCTGATCAAGAAACGTAATGAGTTTCTCGTAGTCTCCTCCCAGAAATAGACATTGTGCGGTAAACAATTGTGCCTTCTCGTTCATCCCGGCACTGATAGGTAACATCAGTTCGGCCGCTTCTCGTGTCATCTCCGGGTCGGCAGATCCAAGATTCACGTAGATTCTCAGCAGACTCAATAAGGTCATTCCTGCTGTTTCATTGGCTGGATCCAGCTCGACACTCTTGCGAACGCTGTCGATTCAGCCGCAGTCATGTAGGGGCGGATGTCGAAGAGCTCTTCGTTCAGGATTTTCACAATGACTGACGGATTGAATGTGATACGTCCCTGACGCACCGTGCATTCTGCCAGCATCGATTTTTGGGCTTGAAACGAGACTTCAAACGGCGTTGCCGTGTCGCGAAGCGATGTCCACCGAACTTCACTCACGTCTTTGATAGCCAGTCGTTCTTCGGCAGATTTTTTGAGTGATGTTCGAAACTCACGGTCTCCTGTCGAGACAGCGTAGTCACGGAGATCCGCTCCGGCCGCACCGACATAGGTTGTTGTTTCGTGAATCACCGCACTGTTATTCAGTTCATCGACAAACACGTCACGGACTCGGCGCAATCCATTTTGAACAGCCACTGTTTGGGGTGTTCGGCTGAGGTTTTTCGTTGATGGCTTTACAATCAGACAGAATCGACCATGATCGGGCGCTGGAAGCTGTCGCAGTGGAACCATGCTTGCCGTCGGATCGATGTACAAATCATTTTCGCCAGGCACATAAACAATCATATGATTGAAAACTCAGGATGCAGTTTGCCATGAAATGCTCACCATGGTTTTCTGATTCAGGTCTTTACAATGCGAAAAATCGCAACCCCTGCTGTGGTCTCTGTTGGATCGGCACCAAGGCTTGCTTGAAACAATTCAAAGGTCGTAAGGAATTTGACACCTATGGCAAGGCAGTTAAACTCAGCGAACCTTTCCGGGCATCAGAGATTTCACGCGGTTTAGAACCGGCAAACATCGCTGAATGAGTCGTGTGACGTGTAGCCCAAACGAGATTTTTGGCGGGGACTTTTGCCCCAGGGCCGCAATTTCGACGCGCCCTTGATAATCTTCGAACACATCAGGTATCGAATGTTTCCTCAACTCCGCCTACAACTGGAAATCGAGACCATCTATTTCCTGATCTCCTGCGTCAGTTACAAAGCCTTTGTTTTATTACATTAAGATCTTATGAATCCATCATCGCAGGAAATCCTCGCCACTGTTCTCTTTGCATGCGCTGTGGTGCATACGTTTTGTGTGAAGCAGTTTGCAAAATGGGCGCACCGTTATCCGGAAGGCTCTATTGGGGAAAATTTGTTCCACTTCCTTGCCGAAACGGAAGTTGTGTTTGGGCTATGGGCCGCAGCTCTGTTCTTTGGGATTGCTGCAATCCATGGATCGATTCACGAGGCCGTGGAATATATCGAATCACTCAAAGTCAACTATACTGAGCCAAAGTTCGTCTTCGTTGTGATGGTGGTTGCGGCAACCCGTCCAGTGGTCAATCTCACGGAGGCCGTTATTTTATGGATTGCCCGACTGCTGCCATTCAAGGAGAGCGCGTCCTTCTTCGTTGCCGCTTTATCCTTTGGGCCGCTGTTTGGTTCCTTCATCACAGAACCGGCTGCGATGACCTTGCTGGCCTTATTGCTGAAACGACGCTACTTTGATCGTGATATCAGCAAGACACTGGCCTATGGGGTGCTGGGTTTGTTGTTCGTCAACGTATCCATCGGAGGAACGCTAACCCACTTTGCTGCCCCGCCGGTACTGATGGTGGCGACTCCGTGGAAGTGGGACACGATGTTCATGGCGACCCATTTCGGTTGGCGTGCCATTCTCAGTTGTTTCTGCTCAACGCTGATCTTTTCGATGGTTTTCTGGAAGCAACTTAATGCCGTTGAATCAGACACGACAAAATCGCAATTTATTCCAGCATGGCTCACGATACTACATCTTGTATTTCTCGCTTTGGTGGTCGCCTTTGCCCATCACACGGATGTCTTCTTCGGAGTCTTCATGATCTTCCTGGGACTCGTGACGGCAACACGCGAGTACCAGGATTCATTGAAGCTTCGAGAAGGATTGCTGGTTGGATTCTTTTTGGCAGGTTTGGTGACGCTTGGCAAATTGCAGGCTTGGTGGCTCGACCCGCTGATCAACAATCCTCAGATGACAAGCAATAAACTTTATTTTGGTTCAATCGCTCTAACGGGGATTACAGACAACGCCGCATTGACCTACCTGGGAACGCAGGTCAAAGACCTGTCCGATGGGTTGAAATATGCTTTGGTTGCAGGGGCTGTGACGGGCGGCGGTTTGACAGTCATCGCTAACGCTCCGAATCCTGCAGGAGCGGGAATTCTGCAGTCGTCACGTGTGTTTGGAACGGAGGGCCTCAGCCCCTTGGGACTGTTAATCGGAGCCCTCCCGCCCACGGCAATAGCGGTCCTGTTTTTCTGGCTGATCGGGTAATGGCGAGCGGAGTGGCGTCAGCCCTCCGGTACTTTGCGACTGTTACGTAAAGAGGACTGCGAAATGTACCGGCAAGCTGACGCATTGCCGCTCGCCGGTACCAAATTTCAAATGGCTCGCAAGACAGCAGCAGCACTTTGACCCATTGCTGTGCGATTGACGGTGATTGCTGTTCGGTTTCTCAACCGAGCTGCTTCGCCGCGCACAACATTCAGACCACATCGCGGGTCCGGGATTTCGTAGTTGAGCGTTGCAGGCACATAACCATTCTTCAAGGACAACAAGGTGCCAGCCAGTTCAACGGCACCGGCACCCGCGTCAAAGTGGCCCACGTAACTCTTCAGTGCTGTCACTGGAATGTTCATCACATAGTCGCCGAGCACCCGATGATAGGCACGAGCCTCAACGATGTCGTCCGGTTGCGTACTCTTGCCCTGAGCATTGATGTGTCCCAGTTCATTGGGACGAACGCCAGATTGTCGCAACGCGGCTTCCATGGCTCGCACAAGTCCAAGCCCTGCAGCTTCATTCGCAACACCGAATCCGTCACAACCAGCGCCAGTGCCGAGGATTTCTGCATAGATCTGCGCACCACGTGCAACCGCGTGATCATAGCTTTCCACCATGAATGACGCCGCACCTTCACCGACCACAGCACCTTCGCGCTCGAAGTCAAATGGACGGCAAGCACGTGCTGGGTCATCGGAACGCCGTGACAGTCCTTCAAAGCTATGGAACTTAGCGATATCTACGGGATGGATGTTGGAACTGCAAGCACCAACAATCATGCAGTCGGCTCGATCCGCTGCGATAACTCGAGCCGCTTCAGACAAGGCCAGCAATGCTGATGCATCCCGACAAGTGATTGTATTGTTTGGACCGCAGGCATTGTGGTCGATTGAAACGTGGCTGGCAGGCATATTGGGCAATTGACGCAGCAACCACAGCGGTGCAATTTCATTCAGTGCTTTTTGGCCCCACTTGCTGATATCAACGCCACCTTCGGACCGGCAGACCTCAACGGCCGCAGCAAGCTCATTTGGATGGCATGTCATCCGACCGCTGCCATAAACGACGCCAAATCGATACGGGTCAACAGTTCCTGGAGCAACCCCGGAATCCTTCACGGCCAAATTTGACGATGCGACTCCCAGTTGGATCGCCCGAGTCATCACTTTGACAAACTTCTTGTCCCGCAAATACGTGGCGGGATTGAAATCGCGAACTTCAGCACCAAATGCCGAAGGCAATCCATCAGACGGCACCGATTGCAGGAAATCAATTCCCGATCGATTGTGGACAAGACTGTCCCAAAAGTTGTCGTTGCCAATTCCAATCGGTGAAACCACACCGACACCCGTGACAACGACCCGAATTCTGCTGCGCCCAGCCATGGAAACGCCTCAACTTCAGACACCTGCATTGCGACTCAACGCTCTGCGGATGTGACCCATCTTGGATTCACCGGAATATCCATTCCGGAGTGAAGATCAACCCTGTTTCCCCATGAACGCAAGGTCGATCAAGTGTGACATCCAACCATTTGCCTGTCCGCTACTTTGCCCCCGCAAAGAAACGTTTCAGCATCCGGCCTTCATTGATGTCGGCAAAATTCTGAGGTGAAATACAAAGCATCCCCGCTCCAGTACCCACTCAAAGAATCTTCTATTAGAGATTACACGTCGATCCGCTCAATCTGTCAAGCCGTCAATACGCATCTGATGCCTACTTCGCGATTTTGAAAACTGTTCAATTGAACACACCGAGGCAATGATTCTGTGTTTTTTTACTGCTTGAAAACACGGTTTGCGCTTTACCGGCATTGGTAGCCCAGGAATAGTTCCAGGAAGTACGTCAGGCTTTTCAGCCTGACAAAAAGTAAAACATGTCAGCCCAGAAAGGCTGACGTACCTCATTTCAGGACTTCCCCAACAGTTTCAGAAACTCGCGGCAGAAGGCTGGGTGAGCTGGCCAGGCTGGGGCGGTAACGAGATTCCCGCTTACAAGAGCCCCATCGATTGCAATTTCTGAATATGTTCCGCCTGCGAGCGTAATTTCGGGACCGCACGCTGGATAGGCAGTGCAAGTTCTTCCTTTGACGATGCCCGCTGCCGTCAGGATCTGAAGCCCGTGACAGATTGCTGCGATTGGCTTTTTCGCTGCGTCGAAATTTTGCACGATTTCCAGAACACGTTTATTCAATCGCAGATATTCCGGCGCCCGCCCGCCTGGGATCAAAAGTCCGTCGTAATCCGCTTCTTTGATTGCAGCGAAATCCGCGTTGAGCGTAAAGTTGTGGCCCGGTTTTTCACTGTAAGTCTGATCGCCTTCGAAATCATGAATCGCCGTACGAATCTGATCTCCTGCTTTCTTACCCGGACAAACGGCATCCACTTGAACACCAACTGTCAGCAATGTCTGAAATGGCACCATGATCTCGTAGTCTTCCACGAAATCACCGGCCAGCAATAATACACGTATCTGAGGCATGGGGGAAATCCTGTTTGTAAAGTGAGGGCTGAGTGTACCGGCGCAGAAATATTTTCTCCAGCCGTGTATCACCTTGCTCGCAGATGCGGACTGCAGGATTCCGATGCCGACGAACCGACATAACAACATCGACGACCGGGACGATAACCTCGCCTCGATCCCGTCGGCGGAGCGACGAGTGTACAGTACACCCATCGTTCCGCCGACGGGCTTTCAGCAACACACATTCCCAGGGTTCCCCCAAAAGATACTACAGCGACTCAATAAACACCGACGTCTGTTGCGAAGCATCCACTCTAGCCTGCCAGTGCAGCAAATGTCCGGCGGTGGCAAAATCAATTCGAGTGCAATCGTGCAATTTGCCAACCAGGCGATCTGCATCGTCGCTCGGCAACATGCCTCCCAATGCCGTGTTGCCGCGAAGAAGGAGGATCTTCCAGAATAATTGCCGACACCGCATTTGGCACTTGAGCGGCCACAGACGCAGCTACCAACGATCCCAGTGAATGGCCATAAATGATCGTTGGTCGACCAATGGCTTTTACAGCGGCAATCGCATCACGAACGTAGTCTGTGACAAAGTAGTTAGAGTCCGCGCGACCTGAATGCCCGTGGCCTCGAAAATCAACCGTGGAAATGCGTAACTGATCCGGCAGCATGGCGGCGAATGCTGAGAACGTCCGCCCTGCTCTGCCGACACCGTGCAGCATCAGCAAGTCGCGTCCGCCGCCGGATTTCAGTTCAAACATGTTGATGGAAACGCCGTCACTGGTCGTAAGTTGCTGAACAGGCATGTAAAGTTCTCGGATGATGCACATTTCGAAGATTTTTCCGGATTCTCACACCGAGTTGTAACATATCTGCCGAACGTTCGGCGGCCTGCTTTCATGCGAATTCATCGTCTCACCGCATTTCAGATTCCCATTGCTTTCAAGAGGCCCGTGCGTCACGCATCGCATACGCGTCACGCAAACGAAACGCTCATCATCCGCTGCGTGATGGACGACGGTAGTTGCGGCTGGGGTGAAGGTCTGCCGCGGCCCTACGTCACTGGCGAGACGATCGATTCTGTCTGGCGACATCTGGAACAGTCTGATTTTTCACCACTTCGAGATACCAGTTACTCGAGTGCTGGCGACGTCAGCCGCGCGATTGATGCATTTCACTTTGCCGAGGTCGCTGCCGATCCCGGCATCGAAGTGCGTGAGTGTTTTGGCAACTCCGTCCGCTGCGCATTGGAAATGGCGGTACTTGATGCCGCGTGTCGCGCGCAGCAGATGAGTCTTGGCGATTTCATTCTGCAGCATCCAGTTGCAAGCGAATTTTCCACGCCCTGCAATGAGGTGTTTTACAGTGGCGCAGTCACGTCAACAACGCCACGAGGTCAGTGGATATCTGCATTGAAGATGAGGCTGTTTGCGTTTCGGCAGGTGAAGGTCAAAGTCGGCACAGATGGTATCAGCGACGTTGATCTGCTGCGGCGCGTGCGACGAATTGTTGGACGCAAAGTCGATCTGCGGCTGGATGCGAATGAAGCATGGCACTGCGAGGAAGTGGCGTCAAAGATTGCGCCGCTGCTGATGTTCAGGCCAACTAGTCTCGAACAACCGGTACCACATGCTGAAGTCGCCGGACTCAAACAGGTGCGATCACAGATCGGCGTTCCGATCATGCTTGATGAATCTCTGTGCTGCCTTGAAGACGCTCAGCGCGCGATCGCAGGCGGATGGTGTGATCTGTTCAACATTCGACTCTCCAAGTGCGGCGGGATATCCCGTTCACTTGCGATCGCGGCGCTAGCCCGCAAACACGGCCTCGGCTATCAGCTTGGGTGTCAGGTAGGTGAAACCGGAATACTCTCCGCCGCTGGACGCCATTTCGCCTGCAACGTGCCTGACATTCGCTATCTGGAAGGTAGCTTCGATCGATTCTTAGTGCGCGAATCGCTCACGGAACAGGACTTGACATTCCATTATGGCGGCAAAGGCAAACGTCTCAACGGCCCCGGTTTGAGCATCGACGTCAACGAATGCCGCGTTCGCGAGTTAGCTGTGCGCACGCTGGAAATCATCGTGCCGTAGTTGTTTGGCGTGAGCCACCGGGTCCGGACGATGCAACGACTTCGTCCTGAGCGGCCGACACCGTCGCGAACATGTCGGCCCGTCAGCGGTCGGGCTGCGATTTGGGCACGGACATGGCGATTGGGTTGAGCAGATATCAAAAGGCAGTGACTGGTTCACGATGCTGAATCCGGAGCGCCCGGCGAAGTTTGAAAATGTGATCCAGGAAGAGTCGCCCGAACCGGATTCCGGCACTCCTGGTTTTTGCCTGAAAACGCGCCCCGAGCGAAATCAAAGTGACGGCATTGACATGCCTTATTGCGACACCTTTCGCAGCGTCTGTCGAGGTGACAGGACCGAGTTGCGACGCGACCATGCTCAACTTGTTTCCAGTCGGTCTCAACGCCGCCGCCTCGACGCGGCTCCATTTCCAATTTTTGTCCTCGGCAATTGGAATTAATTTTGCCTCATCAGCGACGAACCTTCTTAAATTTTATTAGACGGACGTCTTTTTGTTGACTTGAAACAGACGGGCGTCTAAATTTCTACTCGATCGATAAAGCACATGCGGGATTCCATCACGCAACCGCAATCGCTGTGGGAGGTGTTGACGTGGCGAGGAGATCCAGAAAATCGGCTCCACCAAGCGAGCCGAGTCCGGAAATCCCGGAAGCGGAATTGGAGGTACTAGCGTGCCTCTGGAATGCGGAGCCGTTAACAGCAGGTGAAATTCGAGAGCAGTTGCAGGCGTATCGCCCCATGGCACACGGCTCAGTGCTGACACTGCTGAATCGACTATCGGGAAAAAACCTCGTCGTACGCGAGAAATCTGGTAAAGGGAAATCGTTTGCGTACCGCCCTGTTCAGAAACCCGCCCCCATCTACCGGCGTATTCTTGGCAAACTTCGGCAGCGTATCTTTGGTGGCAGTTCCGTGGCCATGGTCGCGTCACTGTTGGAAAATCAGACGACAACACCCGAAGAGTTGATTGAATTAAAGGCGTTGCTGGAAGAATTCGAAGCGCAAAACCATCTGAAAGGCACTTGATGTCTGCTCTCACATTGAATCAGGCGGCTGATGGCTGGATGGTTTGGGTGTCCGGCGTGATTCTCCAAGCCAGTGTCGTTGCGTTGATTGCGTTGGCGATTGTTCGATGCTCAAGACATTTGCCCGCCAATTTGAAGTATGTGTTGCTGCTGATGGCGATGGTGAAGTTCGTCACTCCTCCATTTGCGGGATTGCCGGTTGGAGTCTTCAGCCAGTTCACCTCTCCAACTGCTGCACTTGACGCCGACACATCAGATCATATTCAGCCTTTGGGTTTGCCGGTCGCAGAAATCGACGTACGGAAAAGCAATTCAGAAGGAGGTGAATTGGCTGAAACGAATCAAACTGCCTCCATCGTTTCGCGAGAAGCTTCTGAATCATCAACGCCCGTTCAGGTAACGACAGAAGCAGTGACGGTCACACGAACGTCATCGACAGCTGTGACAGCACGTTCGCTTCTGCCCCAGCTAAACATGGCTGCATGGTTGATGCTGTGTTGGCTGATCGGCGCCGTAGTGTTGATGCTCAGAATGGTGCAAGGCTCGAATGGCGTTGTCCACGGGAATTTACGGGATTTTTGTGATCGCAGCCAGCGCCGCATGAAACATCCGCCTGGCCACCGTCATCAGTTTGAGAACCTTGGGACGTCGCTTGTTTTCCCGAGGTTCAACGCGGTCCGGACGCTGACCGATGACGGCGCACGTGCCCTGCTGTTGAGCTGAGACTGCCATCGCTTCGCTCACCCCGACGCATGCGCAGAGCAACCAGTTCGTC
>Ga0335398_10001768_pt1 | contig 35784 bp, 31 predicted proteins | sample BON03_FD_205742 | JGI IMG/M metagenome (GOLD analysis project Ga0335398, IMG submission 205742) | Freshwater microbial communities from Lake Bonney liftoff mats and glacier meltwater in Antarctica - BON-03 (spades assembly) (version 2) | ecosystem: Environmental > Aquatic > Freshwater > Ice >... | reverse complement strand
GCGCTTCACCATGTTGGCTCGAAGCGGATTGCGTTCGACGTACCGCAGAACAGTGCAGTAGTGATCATCCGCTTGCATGGGAAACGCCTTAAACCGCCCCTGCCAGACGTGACCGCTACTGTGATAACGGCTGTGATAATGGCTGTGATAACGGCGCACGTGAGCTGTCATCAACCATTGCATCCATCGGCTCAGGTCACCGTCCTTATGTGGCCATAGCAGCAGGTGGAAATGATTGTTCATGAGGCAAAACCCCACCAACCGCATGGGCACTTTTCGTGTGCCTCTCGCATCAGTTTGACGAAAGCGAGGAAGTCATCCGGCTTGTGAAAAACATCATTGCGACCGTTACCGCGATTAAGAACGTGGTAAACAAAACCGCCTTGCGATGCTCGGGCTGTGCGTGGCATTCCATCACGATAACAAGGCTCGCAATACAGTTAAAGTACAATGTCCCCTTTTTGCGTTTCTTCCTTTTTGCGTTTCTTTTTGCGTTTGATGGAATCGAACTGGAAGGCAATTATTCGCAGGAAGAAGTCAGCGAACTGGTTGCCACTATGCAAAAGCTGATGCGAGTACGCGACGTTATTCTGACCGTCAATAAAGAATACATTCGTTCGGCTGCTCAAAGCGACGACTATCGCACGGAACCCGCGTTCAAGTTGCAGGGGTCCTACCGAAATATGAATCGGATCGCTGAAAAAGTGGTGCCGATAATGAACGATAACGAACTGACGACGCTGATTGTGTCCAACTATGAAAACGATGCTCAGACATTGACGTCGGGCACGGAAGCCAACCTGTTGAAGTTCAAGGAACTTGCAGGATTATTGTCCGACGTTGAATTAGAACGCTGGAGCGATATCAAACGAACATTCCGCCAGAACGTTAAGCTGAAAGGCTTCAGCAGCGATGACAAAACGGGGCAGGTGATTGCGACTCTTGGAAACTTAAGTGACGGCCTGGAAGAAATTCGCAAAGCGTTGACGGCAGGAGTCCTGAAACTGACGGAAGGCAACTCGGGCCCTGCAGAAGCCGAGCTTGCCAACGTCGCCGATCGCGAATCGCTTTCCCGGCTTATTACAGATCAGCTGGCTGGCTTGAAGACGGGCCTGTCTGAAATTAGTGTTTCACTTTCGGAAGCTGTTCAGCAGCTTAACCAGCGTCAACAGAATTCAGGCGGAGATTCTGGCGATGCGGCTCAGGGCATTTCTCGCGCAAAGACTGGTGCGGCTCCAGCATTTTCCACGTCTGCTTCGGATTCAGATCCTGATTCAAATGAAAATGGTCCTTACCGAATTACAGTGGTGAATAAGGTGCCGCCAACCTTGGTGTCGGTGTTGAGGCAGCAGTTCAAGCTGATGAATTTATGGATGCAGCCAATCCACAAGGCGACTCAGATGCAACGCTCAGAAAACAAGAAGCTGCTGGCTCATCTGGAAGAATGCACTGACCTATACGTCAAGTTAATTGAAAAAACTGATGGCCAAAAATAGGAGCCGTACCTCTAAAAAGTGCTGACTTTTGTGTGTATTGGTAAATCGTGTTCCGGGATTACGGGCGGCCTGATATTCTTTGACGCATATTGATTGCAGAAGTGTCCGGAGTGAACGGAATCTGCTCAGACTGCCTCAGAGTTTTCTTCGTAACAGCGAAGAAGCGAGCGTCATTTTCGGAATGTTTACGATGAATATACATGGCCATTGTCAGCCGAAAGGGACAGCGGACGGTTTTTTACGAATCCGCGTTCGGTTTCAAATCTTGAAAACGCTGGCCATTCTACTGTCTTTGTTTGGATTGGCGGCAAATGCATCTTTTTCGTTTAGCCAAGATCCTAACAGCACGACCGAAAGGCGACTGGCTCAGTTTCGCGAACGTCGAGTCGATATTCTGCTGAACCTGCGTCATGAACTTACTGAACTTAGCCGGCAGTGTTTCGAAAACGGCCTGACCGAAGCAGCTCAGGATGTAACCGCAATTCTACTGGAACTGACGACTCCTTCCGAAGGGGCTCCGTTGCCATTGCTGGCTCAGTTACCGGTAAGCAATCGACTTCCATCAAACGAACAACTGTGGCGCAATCGTTTGGTGACGGTGCGAAATGAAAAGGCGAAAGAACTGTATTCATTGGCACGGCAGGCACTGCGTGCTGATTTACCATCGCTGGCTTATCAGCTGATTCATGATGTGCTGCGGCTTGATCCGGATCACAAAGATAGCCGAGCAATTCTGGGCCAGCAGATGTTCAGCGATCCTCGGCAGCAAGTGGATGCTAACTACGTGGGCGAATGGGTTTCGCCATTCGAAGCTGACAAACGCAGCGGCAGCAAGCCGGAAGTGAATCACCCCACGTATGGCTGGATTCCATTTGGCAACGTCGACCGCTATGACGAAGAAGTGCGGCCCTGGCGCGGCAAGTGGGTGTCTGTGCAGAAGGAAGCTGAACTGCGTCGAGATTTCAATAATGCCTGGGAAGTTCGGACGGAGCACTTTCTGATTAAGACGAACACCAGCCTGGAAGAAGGCGTTGTTATTTCCAGAAAGCTGGAACTGTTTCACGATTGGCTGCATTCGAATTTTGCGGCCTTCTTTGATACACCAGACGCTTTGGAAGAACGGTTTGAAAAGGCTCAGCCTCGACGGCGAGGAATTCTGCCGAAGCCAATGGAGGTGCATTATTATGCAACTCGCGACGAATACGAACGCCGCTTAAAAGGACGAGTTCCCCCGAATCTGACCAACGGGCTGTATTGGGAACCGGACCGCACGTGTTATCTGTTTAAGAACAGCGAAGACAAAGATCTGAACGCTGCGTTTCACGAAACAACTCACCAGATGTTCGATCTCGCCACGCTGGAAGACCGAGTCGCGGCGGCTCGGAAACGTCAGCTAATGAAACGCCAGCAGACTCGGCAACGCTGGGAACTGTGCGAGAACAGTAATTTCTGGGTTCTTGAAGGACTCGCCTGTTACATGGAATCGTTTCGCATGGACGAAGGGATCACTTCTATTGGCAATCCGTCGCATATTCGCTTTGTGGGCGCCCAGCAGCGCATGATTCGTGACGGATTCTTCGTCGACATGCAAACATTCAGCAGTCTGGGCAAGGACGGATTTAGAACGCATCCGAATCAGACTCAGCTGTACACTCAGGGATCCGGACTCGCTCATTTTCTGCTGCACTACAAAGACGGTATTTACCGAGACGCGTTGATCAGGCTTCTGGCTGGCGTGTATCGCCCGGATCTACGCGACGTTATGACCGATCCGTCTCTGGAAAAGTTAACCGGCGTTCCGTTTGAAGTGCTGGACCAGCAGTATCGCGAACACATGGAGAATCTGGCGATTGGGCAATAGCCTTCATCAGAACGTCCGAAAAAGTTTCCATGCTCACCGCGGGTCGGCAGAGTGTGGCTTGATCAGGTGAGAAGACATCTGCAGTGAGAATTTTGCAAAGCAGCGCAATTCAATGCGTGCCACCTGAGATGCTCCACATTAGTGCCAACGACGTAGCAACCGGCCGCGCATAGAAACGACTCTGAAAGCTGCCGAAGCTACTTTCAGAGTCGCCCACTTTTTTTCTCAAACTGATCTGGCGATCGGGTTTGAGACGGTGGCTGCCGAACGGACAGCCCGCCGACCATCAGCTGGCGGCACCACCTCGACTTGGACTACAGTAATCATTCACCAGATCACCTCCTATCTAAGAAACGAAGCACCCCGTTGCTGCAACCTGTAGTTAAGTTGCTGCTGCGGGCTTACTACGGTCAAAGTGCGTCACTCTGACCCAAAGGACTTCCGCATTCTTTGCGATCAGGCAGACCGAGACAAGAGAAAAACTTTGCCTAAAACCAGGAACGCAAAGATCCAATTGACCTTTGCAATTCTACGCAGGCAAAACGACCACACCCACATCGGCAGAATATGCCGATACTCGTCTGGAAGGCTGCAGATGTAGGCACGCGGCCGCCGATTCACCTGATTATTTCCACGTAAAATCAGAACCGGGTGGCTGACGATGATCATGAAAACCAACAGCGGTGGGAACGATAACCCAGCGAAATTTAGTGACGATTCGGATCAGCCTGCGATGGAAGTCGAACACTCCGTGAAGCAGATTGTCGTCGATTCAACGCCGCGTCGAAAATATCGAATTGATTCCGCCGAGTTTTCTCGCCCAGGATTCCTGTCGCCTGCGAAAGTCGCCGCCGAAAGCGTATTGAACTAAACGCTGAAGGCGGTTCTGCTTCGATACCATTCTGTCAATCAGTCTGGCAACAGCTTCGACCAGCTGATGTCCTGCAACATGGCGTAGAGAACAATGTTTACAGCCAGTTTCATGGCGTCCTGTTCTTCGTAACCATCGCACGCCAATGATGCCTGATTTTCCAGAGCGCAGCTGATGTCGTAGCGACTGTAGATCACTGCAAAACGGCCATCGATTTCAATGCCTTCCAGCATTGGAGACACGGATTCCGTACGCGATTGCATCGAAGCGGTTTTATCGCCAGGCACCATCTTGCGAAGGCGAACTTGTTCAATTCGGTGACCGATGGTGTCTGAGTACAATTCGTGATCGACGGGAATCGGCTTCAGCGGATTGTCAGCATACATCTGCTCCATCAGGTCTCGAAAACTGCGGTCGAACTTGGAAGAACCGCAGCACGAATCAGCAAACAGCACTGCACCACGACTCAGGTAATCTCGCAACGCATCGCGTTCCTGCAGAGACAATTGAAACCGATAACGTCCGTGCATATAGGCAATCGGAAATTTCTTGAGTTCATCCAGGGTAATTGGAATCGTGCGTCGTTGAGTTGAGACGCTCATACCGGATGTTGTGTTTAAAGCTTCAAGTAGATTTCCCAGAGCTTTGGGAGCTGTGTCCCAGCCGCCGGAGTGGCGCAACTGAGCGATCTCAGTCAGGCCACGATTGATCTTCGATTCCGCTCGTTCGGCCTTCTTGCCGCTTTCGTTTAGCTTTACGGGGGGTTCTCGGCCCGTGGCATAGGCCAGCACGTTTGTGCCAATTCGGTTGGCTCGGATAATGCGCTGCACGAGTCCTTCGGATCGTTTGGGAGGATCGTGTTTCATCCATTTTTGCCAGATACAGGCTAGGTCATCCGGCGAATACATAATGGCTGTACGGCAACCGAAATCGACACCGTAGAGTTCAATCGAATCAGCATTCGGCAGAGGATATTCGCTGCGAAACACCGGATGGTCGCTCTGCAGTCGCTGCAAAGAAGCGTCTCCGTCGGGGAACATGCGTTCGATTAGATTTCGAAATCCCTTATCAAACGTACCGCCGCCACAATTGGCGACTGCAAAAATGAAGCCGCCTTCGTCCACATATTCGCGAAGCCATGTGACGTGTTGGTCGGTAAGCGTTGGGGCGTCCGCGCCACTGATATACAGCACGGGAGCCTGATTCATGTCAGAAGTGGCTGTTTCGTCTGTCAGTCGGCTAAGCGAAAGGATCTGGCTGGTCAGTCGCGGAGGCCAGCCTTTCAGGCCATCGATGTGGTCAATTAAATTCGGGATATCCAGAGGATGACGATTCCATTCGCCTGTGACATCTTCTTTCAGGCCAACAGACGTATAGTCCAGTTTGTTCACGACAACTCGTGATAAGCCTTTGGATAAGAACAGCAATGCAAACGAAGTTGAAACCGTCGGCGTCGAATTCTGGCGTTCCTGCCAGCCTCCATCGCCGTTGTGGCTGTCTACAAAATAGCGAGCCCCTTCGCGGTACCAATCGTGGTTGCCGAAAAAGCGAACGTTACCCAGGCGTCCGGCTCGTTCAAGGCCATACAGGTAATAGTAATGCCATGATTCGCCGGGAGGATTTGTGAAGACTGAGAAATAGGTTGTTAGCCACGCTCGCCCTTTTTCAAACGCGTCCGGCAGTGGATGAGGAACACAGCAATCGGGCCGTCCCGTGCCATCCACGTCGCGATCGTCCTGTAGCATACGAGTGGTAATGGCCAGCGTCGACAGGCCGGCCGTGGTCATGCTGCCGCGAGCCGCGTCGCCCGGATGGTAGCCCCAGCCACCATCGCTGCGTTGAGTTTTCAGCCAGTGTTCGTGAACGCGTTCCCAGACGTTTCGGTCTACTTTTATGCCAGCGTAAGCTGCATCTCGCAGAGCCAGCACGGCGAACTGTCCATTGCTATGGTCCTCGCCATTTGTTCCTGGTCGGCGTCCACGACCGACGACATCGTAGCCCCATAGACCGCTGTTTTCGCCGGTGGTGCACTGAGTACGTTCCAGTAAGTCGACGATCCGAATTACTCGGTCGCGATCTTCCTGCGGCATTGGGTCGACCGCGCAGAAAGCCATCACCATCAAAGAAGCTTCGTAGACAAGTTTTGGTTCAAGGCCCGGAGGTTGATTCCGAAGAAAACTTAGTCCTTGCTGCACTTCCGGAGAGTCCACCGGAGCATCGCAGTTTAGCAGCGCCAGCAGTGCCAACGCAGTAACACCGATTTCTTTTCCACTAAACGTGCCTTCACTGGACCACGAACCATCAGCAAGCTGCCGTCGCTTCAGAAAGTCGGTTCCGTCGCCCAGCGCTCGCACAACTTTCTCGCGAAGCTGCAGGTCAGACATTTCAGGCTGGCCCTGAAACGCCTCCGCAATCGGTGACGACAGCAATACAGCGATGGTCACAACGGCGTGAACGCTCGCACGTGTTGCGAAACAGCTGGCCCTGCCAGTCGGTGTTGTAAAGAAATTCATGTTCAGAAACTCCTGTTTTCCGTCCATGATAGCGATCACTGGGGGGTGACGATAAGCCGAGATCTGTAAGTGCAACTGAAACTCAGTTTTTTACATTGATACCGATTTTCGCCAAAGCACGCCGTGTTGGCGTTTGAGTTTTTTGTGCACGAGGGACTCACCCGTTCACGCGGCTTGCGCGTCGGCAATGTCGCTTGGGAAATTTGGTCGCCGTGTTCAGGAAGGCCCCTGGATTGTTCAAAGTGCGAGCCCGGAGGGAAGATGTAGAAACCGTCGTTTGTCAGTTTAGAATCTGTGACGGCCACAAAAAAAACGGCCCGCGTTCCGGAGGAAACGCGGGCCGCGTCTATGGCGACTTTAGCTAAGTCTTATCCGAATTCGGCGTGCTGGCATGCGGCGGACGAGCTCGACACCTTCTGCATTACTGAATGCTGCGAGCTTCTGGTGGAAGTGGAACCAGATCACCTTCGCTGATAGTGCGGGATTCAATTTCCGAATCGATTGCATCATTGATCGGAGTGGTTGAGAGGGAAAGTCGAGTGTTGCGACCGTTCAGAATCACTCGAGCGGCGTCGCGAACTTCGCTTTGGCTAAGTCGACGAAGGTTGCTTAGTTCTGTCAATGGTGCCATAACCTGAGCGACTCGGCCGACGGTGGTTTCCATCATGGCCAGTTCAACCAACGTTCGTCGAAGATCAGTGAGTGAATGTACGTGTGAAGACACTTCGCTTTGAAAGTCGTCCAGAATTTCAAGGTTCTGGATGGCAGAAGTAACACGTTCACCCTGCTGACCGAGTTCGGCCTGCAGTCGCAGCATTTCTGTCAGGTTCTCGCCGGCGACATCCAGCTGCAGGCTTTGGCCGGACAGGGCGGTATTCATAGCAACCAGCGTGCGAGCATTGGTTTCTGCGGTTTCGATACTGCCGTTGGCGGCAAGAATCTGGTCTTTCAAAGCTACCAGACGGGTATTCGTTTCCTGAGCCTTATCAAAACTTTCGCCGGCTTTCTGAAACGATTCAGCCGATGCGATCATGCGATTCTGTAGACCGATGAAGTCGTCGAATCGAGCCGAAGCTACCTTCAGGCTTTCGTTACTGGTTACAAGCTGCTCAGTCAGGTTGGCCATATTGGTAATGCTTTCACTGGCTTCTTCGTAGCCATTGGAAGCTGCGATAACTCGTTTCTGCAGAGCAAGCATACCATTCAGGGTGTTGTCAGCAACGTCTGTCTGGCTGCCGCCGCTAAGGATTTCGTCACGCAGTGCTTCAAGCTGTTCAATTTGAACGGCGGCGATGTCAGTTTGCTGACGCGATGCGATCACTCGCTGTTGAACAGACGCCAGACGATCCAGTTGCGTCAGAGCAACGGTGGCCGACTTAGCTTCACTTTCCAGTGACTGTCGCAGAGAAGCGACTTTTGCGATGGCGGCTTTCATTTCTGCCAGCTTGGTAGATTGTTCTTCCAGTCCGGCCAGCAGGCTGTTGGTTTCTGAAACGCTGTCCTTAGTGCCAACCAAAGATTTCATTTGCTGGCCCGACAGGTCGAGGCGAGTCTGAATTCCGTCCAGTCGGCCCTTCAGTGGGCCAACCATCATCAACTGCATGCCAAAGAAGACAACAGCCAGTGACATCAGCATTGAGACCCACATGAAGTTGCGGAAGCTTTTGTTTTGGTTATTTGAATTGCGTCGAATTGTCGTTGTTGTGGTCACGTTGTTTCCTCCAGTTTTCCAGGTTGAGGCGATTCGTGCATTTGCCGCATCGAACCGTGATGTTAGTGTTTAAGATCGCAAAAGTTTTTCTGCTCGCCCGCGCTTGCGTATCTTCTTTTAAAGGTATCGCCATCCGAGTGGCCTGCAGTTTTCCTAATCGGAAGTGTTCCGGCAGATATTGCTGACCAAAGACTTTCGTAATCGATACGAGTGTTTCCGCCGTTACTGCCGAAAGCACGCTTGTCTTCGAAACGGGTTTGAAGGAAACGCTTTTTGGTGGGAAGTTCTTCTCAAGGAGTCGCGCAGTATTAGTCCGGGAAATGCATTCGCCGCCTCAGTTTGGTGAATTGCAGGTTGCTAACGGAAAGCATTCGTGCGGAGAAAAGACTGCGTTTTATGCATACTGATCAGGGAAACACGGAATACACCTCTGCCTTTTGGCAGGATGCGAATACCGGTAAGAGTGACCCACTGGTTCGTTCACCGTTAGCAGCGCCGCACGGTTTTGTCAGTCGCGCACGATTTTAGTCCGTTCTGGGGCGACTACGGCGTCTTACAAATTGAAGTAGCCAAACTTCGTCAAAAGCTTCGGCCGGTGAAAGCACAGGCCAAGGTCGAAAGTCATGGTGACTTTCGCTACGGGTGCCGGCAGCTTTCGTAACCTGCTTGAGTGTCGTGGCTGAGGGTTCCGACTCGTTTTGAGAATATTGACCCTCAGGTAGCTGGATTCGTACGAATTCGGAGTGCTTCAGAACTGTTTTTTTGCAAATTCCACTGCGGGACAATTCGTCAGTTGAGCAGGCCACCAGAACCCGGTTGGACATCGTTGGGCATTTCGCCCCCAGTTTACTAACATCCCCCGGAAACCGTAAGAGGTTGCTTCAAATTGGGCGACCGGATCCGTCGTGAAAGTATGGAAATAGAAAGCGGCGAATGGAAGCGATGGCAGCGTTGCTGGCACTGACTCTGATGGAGATCGTGCTTGGCATCGACAACATTATATTTATCACAATTTTGACGGATCGCCTGCCAGCAGACCAGCAGCCATTGGCTCGAAAACTGGGCCTGCTGCTGGCGATGGGAACTAGAATTGCGCTACTGTTTGTCATCAGCTACGTCATCGGTTTGAAAGAACCCTTGTTTATGCTGACGTCGCTGGGGATTCCGGAAAGTCTACTGGCGAAGATGGCGGGTGAAGACTTGCTGATGGTTAACGGCGTTTCCGGGCGAGACCTGACGTTGCTGCTGGGCGGACTGTTTTTGATTCGCCACAGTGTGAAGGAAATTCACGAACAGTTTAATGGCGATCCCAACGAAGCCGCCTTGTTGGCAGAAGGGCGAACGTTTGTGTCTGTGTTAATTAACATCACGATCATGGACGTGGTGTTTTCGCTGGACTCGGTCATCACAGCGGTTGGAATGACTGAAGAACGCTGGATAATGGTGCTGGCCGTGGTGTTGTCTGTTGGAGTCATGATGATCTTTGCCGGCAAGATAAGTCGGTTTGTGAATACTCATCCAACCTTAAAGATGCTGGCTCTGAGCTTTCTGATTTTAATTGGCGTGATGCTGGTGGCCGAAGCTTCAGGAACTCATGTCAACAAAGGTTACATCTATTTTGCGATGGCATTTTCGCTGATGGTTGAAGCATTGAATATTCGAGTTCGTACAGCCGTGCCATCGGAAACAGCAGGCGGATCTGCCGGCACAACCAGGCTTCACACACCGGACGCAGACGCATGACGGAAATGCCTACAATTTCCGTAACGGAACTGGTGACTGCTTTTAAAGAAGTGGTTGAAGCTACTCTGCCGCCAGTGTGTGTGCAGGCAGAAGTTTCCAACTGCAAACGGTCGGCCGCCGGGCATTACTATCTAACGCTGAAAGATGAAAATTCGGAAATCGGCGCGGTGGTCTGGAAGGGGACGGCGTCTCGATTACGGTTTCAGTTAAAGGACGGTCTAAAGGTTTTGGCGACCGGTGCTTTGCAGGTCTATGTTGCAAGAGGCACGTGCCAGTTCGTTATCAATCACCTGCAGCCCGATGGTGTGGGTGAACTGGAACTTGCGTTTCGGCAGTTGAAGCAAAAGCTGGAAGCCGAAGGACTGTTTGATTCAGATCGCAAGCGTCCGCTGCCTCGAATTCCTCGTCGAGTCGCCCTGATCACCAGCCCCACTTCTGCGGCGGTGAAGGACATGATTCAGGTGATGACGCGCCGCTGGCCGTCGGTGAAAATAGTAATCTTGCCTGTTCCTGTGCAGGGTGAAGGAGCTGCTGCCAGAATTGCCAAGGCCATTCGCTTTGTGGGGCAGATTCCTGATGTCGATGTTGTTATCACCGGTCGTGGCGGTGGTAGCCTGGAAGATCTGTGGGCGTTTAACGAAGAAGTGGTTGCTCGAGCGATTGCGGATTGTCGCATACCGGTTGTCAGCGCGGTTGGGCATGAAATTGATGTTTCGATTGCCGACCTTGTTGCGGATCGTCGAGCACTCACGCCCAGTGAAGCGGGCGAACTGGTGGTTCCTTCCGTGGAAGAATTTCGCCAGCATCTGCGAAATACCCTGGCTCGTATGCAGCGAGTTCTTCATAACCGAGTCGAACGACTGCGTTTGAAACTACAGGCTATTGAGTCTCGAAACGTTTTGCGGCGTCCGATGTCGATTGTCGACGAACGACGACAGAAATGTGATGACTTGGCAGAACGAGCAGAACGGGCCATTCGCCTGCAGACAGAACGCCTGGGGCAGAAAATTGCAACACTGGCCGGCACGCTGGATGCGCTTAGTCCTCTGAAAGTGTTGGCTCGCGGTTATTCGCTGACGATACTGGACGACGAATCGTTGGTGACATCAATCAGGCATGTCACTCCGGGAATCGAAATCAAGACTCAGGTCGCCGACGGAACAATCTGGAGCACCGTGACGGATGCTCAGAACACCGCTCGGCTGGCATAGTAGCATGCGTTGCAGGTTAGCCCCGTTCGCACAGCGACGGGAAATATGCTTGATAGACAAATGTGGGCGGCTGGTTGATTGCTAGCCGCTGGCATACAGACAACTGATCACAGCTTCGGTAGACGGCTGAGTGCGACAATCGGTGCTACTTGTCAAAGGGCCGATTAAAGTCGCCGTCGTTCATCATTCGTTCTGCGGATTCTTCGGCGGCCGACCGAGTCAGGTAGTGGCCGCTTTCGAGTTTCCTGCGGATCTCTTCAAGGTAGTCTTCTCGAGCGGTCGTTTCGCGGTTCATCATCTGTCGCAGTTCAGCCACAGATGGCCCTTCTTCTGGTTTGGCCTGGTCCTGATCTGCCTGATTGATTTCGTCGGACGCTTCTACCAGGGCGTCAAACATCAATATTCGATCGGCGAAAGGATTACTGCCTTCGGCATCCGGTTGGAATCGTCGGCGGGTAATTCGAACATGAGTTCTTTTCATAGTGATTGACACTTTGGGACCTTGCTGAAAGACGTTTGCTGTGTAAGTCGAGGGTGCGAGGATCTTGTCGAACATAGGCGATCATCGAAGCCACGATTGCTAACTTGCGTTTCCATTTCCTGCTGAATTCATATTCATTTTCTGTAAGTTTAGCGATTATACGGAAACTTTAGGGGCCTGGGCGAATTCCCTTCCCTGAGATGCTAATCCCTTATTTCATCAGACGTTACGCTTACGGGATCAACGTCTTGCAACCTTCTGAACATCGTTCAGAATCCGGGGGTGGCATGAAATTTCAATTTAATTTTTTGATGATGATGTTTGTCAACATGTCCGCATGACGAGACTGGGAATAGAATTCAGGTCAGAAAATGAACAGCGATCGTGCAAGTGATAATGAAAAGGCTGGCCCTCCACGATTTGTCGTCGGCATTGACCTTGGCACAACCAATTCGGCGGTGTGTTATGTTGATACTCAGGCTGTGGATTCCGCTGCCGGCGATTCTTATGTCGTCGAAACTCTGGTGCTGCCGCAATTAGTTGCTGTCGGTCAGGTGGAAGCTCGCGAGACGTTGCCGTCGTTTCACTATCAGCCATCCGAAGACGAATTTGCGGCCGGTGGACTAAACCTGCCATGGCAAACTGGCAGTCCGGATCATTCCGTGGGAGTGCTGGCACGAGATCACGGTATTCATCTGCCAGGACGTATGATTGCTTCGGCAAAGTCGTGGCTGTGCCATCCCGGTGTTGACCGGACTGCTCCGATTCTTCCATGGCAGGGAGCAGACGATATTGACCGGCTGTCTCCTGTTGATGTTAGCAGCCGCTTTTTGGTGCACATGGCCGCATGCTGGAACCAGGCGTTTCCGAACTACCCTTTGGCAGATCAAACGGTAGTGCTGACGATTCCCGCATCGTTTGATGAAGTCGCTCGTAATCTGACGATCCAGGCAGCTCAGAAAGCAGGGTTGCGGCGAATTCTGTTAATCGAAGAACCTCAGGCAGCTTTCTATGCATGGATTGATCGTCATCGTAAAGACTGGGAAAATCTAGTCACTTCGGGACAGAAGATTCTGGTATGCGATGTCGGCGGAGGCACGTCAGACTTCACGTTGATTCGAGTGCAGGCCGATTCAGAAGACAAAGTGGTTTTTCACCGAGTAGCGGTTGGGGAACACTTAATCCTGGGCGGAGACAATCTGGACCTGGCGTTGGCTTATTTTTTGGAAGCTCGGTTTCAGCAGGAAGGCACTTCGGAACTCACGCCTCGGCAATGGAGCATGCTGGTACGAGTTGCGAGGCAGGTGAAGGAAGCCATGTTGTCTCCGAACGCGGCCGAAGAATACACGGTTAATCTGCCGGGCACAGGTTCGAAGCTGATTGGCGGAGGACTTCAAACCAGAGTAACTCGGCAGCAGGTGTGCGACGTATTACTGGAAGGATTTCTGCCAAAAAGTTCCTTCAGCGATTCGCCGCAGCAACTTCAAAGCGGCTTTCGCGAATTCGGTTTGCCGTACGCCGCCGATTCTGCGATCACGCGATATCTTGCTCAGTTTCTGCGTACCCATGCGGAAACGGCCGTCGATAATGCGATGCTGAACGACGATGCCTTTCCGGCTCGACCTGATATTGTGCTGTTCAATGGCGGCCTGTTTGAATCGCCCGTGCTGCAACAACGGATGACGGAGACTATTTCCAGCTGGTTCAGCACACCGGAACAAAAGTGGATTCCGCAGATTCTGGACTGTCAAAGACTGGATCTGGCGGTTGCTCACGGAGCCGCATGCTATGGCATGGTTTCGCGAGGCACCGGCGTTCGCATTTCAGCAGGCCTGCCGCGAACGTATTATCTGGGAGTGCAAACCGATTCCGGCACGGCCGCCGTGTGTCTGATTCCCGCCGGAACCGAACCGGGCACCGATCTGGAACCGCCGAATCAGACGTTTGAACTGCAAACGGATACTCCGGTTGAATTTCCCGTGTTCTATTCGGCCACGCGTTTGACAGATGCGGTTGGCACCACAGTTGCGGTTGGCACCACAGCGGAAGCCGACAAAGTTCAGCTGACTGCGTTGCCTCCGATCAGAACTGTCATTCGCAGCAAGTCTGGTTCTGAAGGTGAAACTGTTAGTATTAAAGTGAACGGACGCCTAACCGAAATCGGAACTCTGGATCTTTGGTGTGCGGCGCTGGACAACAGCGAACGCTGGAAGCTGCAGTTTGATGTTCGCAGCGCTGTTCGCACAGACATGGCGGCCCACGAAGCGGGTGCGGCGGAGGCGGAAGGCATTGTTGATGCTGAAACGCTGCAAAAAACGGATGCCATTCTGAAGTCGGTGTTTGCTGCTGATGGCAAAGAAAAACCCGGAGGTCTAGCCAGGCGTATTGCCAGCGAAATTAACATCAGTCGCAATGACTGGCCGACGTCGCTGTTGCGAGAAATGTGGCGCATGCTGATCGACGTGGCAGATGGACGTCGAAAAAGTCCGGCTCATGAATCCAGCTGGTTGAACCTGATTGGATTCTCGCTGCGTCCTGGCTGCGGTTACGCCATGGATGATTGGCGAATCGACACGATGTGGGACTTGCTGCGAGGCAGGCTGGTGCACGCGGCAGCTGATGTTCGCAACCAGTGGTGGATTATGTGGCGACGTATTGCCGGCGGTTTGACCGGCGGACAGCAAAATGCTTTGGCCGCACAACTGCTGAGTTCCATTCGTCAAACGGCTCAGCAAATGAGCAGCGGCAAAGGCAAAGGTGGAGTTGTCGTACTGCACGAAAAAGACGCCGCCGAGATCTGGCGCGTGCTGGGTGCATTCGAACAGCTTCCGCCGAACGTTCGCCGCGAATTGGGTGATATTATGCTGCAGTTTCTTCGTCGCCCTCGAATGCAGCCGGTGAAGGAACCCTTGATATGGGCATTGGGCCGAATTGGTTCGCGTGTTCCATTGAACGGGAACGCTCACTCAACCGTTAGCCGCGATACCGCTGAACGTTGGTTGCATCAGTTGTTGAAAATGCAGCTGGATGATGCTCAGTCGCTACCGCTATGTATTATGCAGCTGGCAAGACGGACGGATGATCGGTTTGTGGATCTGTCCAGCGAAGCTCGATCAGAAGCGGCTCGTTTCCTTAAAGAAATGTCAGGCCATGATAAGTTGGTGAGACTGATCAATGAAGTGGGTGACACCGATTCCGAAACTCAAAACGCGTTGTTCGGCGAATCGTTGCCATTGGGGCTTCGTCGAGTAAAAAGTTGAATTCGGCCTTGGTTGGAAACCAATCCGGCGATCACGCTAAGATGTCTGCTTCAGACTTCGTTAAAAGCTTATGGGACTCTGTTTATGTTTCTGCGATTTGTAGTGCTTATTACAGTGGCATCGATGGCAAATGCGGTGACTTTGCCATCGCTGCGTGCCGCGGAAAAAACGAACGTTTTGTTTATTGCGGTTGATGACCTGAATCACTGGGTGGGACATTTGAAACGTAACGAACAGACGATCACGCCGAATCTGGATCGTCTGGCAAGCTGGGGAGTCAGTTTTCAGCGTGCGTACTGCGCTGCTCCGGCGTGTAATCCCTCGCGAGCCGCCCTGATGTCGGGCATCCGACCTTCGATAACAGGCGTGTATTACAATTCAAACGACTACCGTCCCTATATTGCTCCCGAACAAACTCTGAATTCGCACTTCCGAGCGAACGGTTACCGCGTAACGGGGGCTGGGAAGATCTATCACGGCACTTTCGGACGACGCAGTGAATGGGATGACTATCAGTCGAAAGTGAAAGTGAATAATCAGGGTGCGTACAGCAAAAGCGATTACAACGGCGTGACCTGGAGCGTGCTGAAAGGCGGCGATGATGCCGTTGGCGATTATTTCACGGTTAACTACTGCATTGACGAACTGAATCGCACTGCACGCGATAAGCCCTTTTTTCTGGCGTGCGGAATCTTCAGGCCGCATATGCCATGGAGTGTCCCGAAAAAATACTTTGACATGCATCCTCTGGCTGACATCAAGTTGCCGGCGTATCAGGAAGACGATTTAAACGACATTCCGCAGTTGGGCGTGAACATGGCCAAGCCGATGGGTGACCACAAAGCCATTCAAAAAGCCGGCGTCTGGAAGGAAGCGATCCAGGCCTATCTGGCGTCAATTACTTACGCGGATGCTCAGTTGGGCCGACTTCTGGATGCCTTCGGAAAATCGTCCGCAAAAGAGAATACCGTCATCGTGCTTTGGGGAGATCACGGCTGGCATCTGGGAGAAAAGCATCACTGGCGAAAATTTGCGTTATGGGAAGAAGCCACGCGAGCTCCACTCATATGGGTGGCACCGGGAGTCACTCCGGAAGGACAGCTTTGCCCGAGAACGGTGGACTTTATGAGCATCTATCCGACGTTGTGCGATCTGGCCGGCCTGGCTAAGCCGCCGCATCTGGAAGGCGTCAGTCTGCTTCCGCTGCTGAAAGATCCCAACGCCGAATGGGATCGGCCGGCAGTGACCACTCACGGTTTCGGGCAACATGCCGCTCGGTCGGAACGCTGGCGATACATTCGATACTCAGACGGAAGCGAAGAGTTATACGACCACGATGCCGATCCCTACGAATGGAGAAATCTCGCCAAGTTTCCAGAACACTCGGATGTGAAGAAGCAGCTTGCTGCAGCGTTTCCAAAGGTGAATAATCCCGAGGTGGGGAAGTGAGTCGAGGGAATGGTGAATGTTGAGCCGATTGCGATTCACTGCACGCGTCGTAGCGGCCCGATTCAACTTCCCACCGAGGCGTCTTGGCTTCGAGGCGGTCCTGGAATCGCAAATTTACGAGCACGCGGCGCGAGCAGGTTAACCCAGCCATTGCAGAATTTACTCGCTTGCGCGTCGTGCTTGTATCAGGAAGTTCGCCGGAGCGGTTTTGGGACCGCTTCTAACGCACCGCGAATGAGATGGAATTGAAGGCGAGAGCCTGGCACAAATCGTAGACGGCGATGAATTGTTGCACGGAAACTTCGTCGGCAACGTCCATGATTATTTTTGTATCGGGATCCAGCGTTGCCAGTCGTTCCAGTCGTTGCTTCAGTTCTTGAGCACCCGACAGTGGGCCTTCGTTTAAAGCAATGGTGAGTTCGTCGGAAAGCGGATCCCGTTTTAGCTGAATGCGAACTTCCTGAGACGGAATGGCATCGGGATCTTCCGGCGGAATTTTGACTTTGGATTCGGTGGTTCCGGCCGCCAGTTCAGCTGGCAATAGACGATCTGGCTTTTGGCCGATCGATGCACAGACGAAGAAGACAAGCAGTAGAAAGACGACGTCGATCATCGGCGTCATGCTGTCGTTATCTAATGAACCTCGTTGTCGCGAATGGCTCGGGATGCGCATTTACTGCTCTCCCTGTCGAGTAACGGCAAAACGAATGCTGCGAATATTCTGAGCTGCACAGTATTCGATCAGCTTTCGCATCGCACCGTATTGACCGTCCTTGTGGCCTCGCAAACGAACTTCCGGAGTTACGCCAGCGGCTTCCGCAGCAGGTCGCAGTTCTTCTATCCTTTGTTCGACTTCGGCTTCTGTAACCGCTTCTCCGTTGATAAACAGACTTCCGTCCTGGCCGATCGTGATGGTCAGGCGGTAGGGAGCCTGTTCGTTGTCGACTTCTCCCGCGGTGGCCAGAGGCAGTTCTACGGGTTCCGCCTGTTCGCTGCGAACAAAATGGCTGGCGACAAGAAAGAAGATGATCAACAGAAACACCACGTCAATGAGTGGTGTGATGTTGAACCGCAAGGGAGTTCGCTGGCTGAATTGAGTGGGTAACCGCATGAACGTTCTGAACCGTGAATTCAGCTGCTGTTCTCAACCGTGAGTTTGCAGCTTGCAAAGTATAGCGGTTTGTAGAGCTTTCGTGCAGCCGGGATTATCATTCTTCCTGAGAACTGAAGTGCTCTAAGAAAACCAACGTATTCAGAAGGCGAATGAAGATATGACAAGCAAACGCGTGTTGCTGCTGGCCGGGGATTTTGTTGAGGACTATGAAATTATGGTCCCGTTTCAAACGCTGCTGACTGTTGGTGTCGCGGTCGATGCCGTTTGCCCCGGAAAAAAAACTGGCGAACAGATTCGGACCGCAATTCACGATTTTGAAGGCGATCAAACGTACAGTGAAAAACCGGGACACAACTTTACTCTAAACGCCGACTTTGCGGAAATCGACCCGGACAGTTACGACGGGCTGCTGATTCCCGGAGGGCGTGCTCCTGAATATCTGCGGCTGAACGCGGACGTACTGAACATTGTTCGGGCGTTTGATGCGGCAAAGAAGCCGATCGCGGCGATCTGTCACGGGCTGCAGATTCTGTCGGCTGCCGGCATTCTGGCTGGAAGGACCTGCACCGCATATCCGGCGTGCGGTCCGGAAATAACTCTGGCGGGTGGCACGTATGCCGAAATAGCCATTAATGGAGCACACGTCGATGGTAATCTTGTGAGTGCTCCGGCGTGGCCTGCTCATCCCGCGTTCTGTCGCGAATTTCTGAAGCTGCTGGGTGTTCTGTAATTTTTCGGTAGCGAAGATGTTTAGTGGAAAGTGAATTTTTATGTCGGCGCGAATGTGTTTGATGATTGCAGCTGTTTCCGGATTTGTCGCCGTGTTGCTGGGAGCCTTTGGTGCTCACGGACTGGCGGACAGCGGTTTTCTGGAACGAAAGTATGGTGACCTGGATTTGAAAAAAGTCGCCGGAATGGAACTTCCCGCCGCATATAAGTACCTGCAGGACTTTCAAACCGGAGTTCGCTATCAGATGTGGCACACTCTGGCCCTGCTGGGAATCGGACTGGCGATGCTGAAAGCCTCATCGAAGCTGCTGTCTGCTGCGGCGTGGTGTTTTGTGGGAGGCATCGTTTTGTTTTCCGGTGCTTTGTATGTGCTGGTCATCTGCGGACCATCGTTCGGTGGGATCAAATGGGGGCTGGTCGCTCCTATCGGCGGTACTCTGCAACTTGTGGGTTGGGCGCTGCTGTCGGCCGCGTTTGCAAAGATTGATCTCAAGTCCGGGCAGGTTTGAAACGCCCGGTCGGCGCTGGCGGATGCTGTTTGGTGACGACAGCAAATGAATGTTGGAGTGGCGACTTTGGTTGCGTGAGGAGTGGCGTTGTGCGTAGTTGGAAGTTCACCAAAGTTGAGGGGCTTCTGATTGCTGTCTTCGCAGTCGTTGTTGGCGCTGGTTTAGTGCCGATACCGCATGCGCGTGAAACGTTTAGTTAGTCGTGTCGCCTGTGCGGCAATCGCCACATTATGATTTGCAACTAGCGCTGGTGGCGACTTCAAAGTGAAGAGGTGGCTGCTGTGCTGTGCTCGGCGTTTGCCGTTTTCGATGATCATGTGCACGATTCGTGGCAGTACAGTGCGACGTATCGATCCAGCATTGAAAGGCGGGCGTCAGATAGTTCATCGCGCCACAGAGATGGGCGCATGTCGTGGACGCCCCTGGCCATCGTCGACGCTGCATGAAAGTGGCTTCCTTAAAGTCGACTAAACCAGACTTGCAAAGGTTGCTGCGGTTACAAAAGTGCTTCTCTGCGATTCTGGTTAAGAGCGACATTTGTTCGGGACTTTAACCCGATGACCCCGTCAACCATAACATGACCCACCGAGATGTCTCGCCCCCTGTATGGCTGCATTCAAAGCGGGGCATCTACGAATGCATTCGGGTGTCTGAAACGACTCGGCGAAATTCCTGCATAGAGGTTGTTTGATCGAGCACTTTTCGTCGAGCGGTTTCTTCCAGCGTGGCCATTCCTCCGTCTCGGGCGATTTGGCGGATTTGGTAGGCCGGTTCGTTTGCATGGATGGCGTTACGGACTGTGTCAGTCACCAGCATAGTTTCGAAGACGGCCGTTCTTCCTGAATAGCCTGTGTTGAAGTTAGTATCTGTCGGAATGCCGTTAACAAGCTTTGCCTGCGAATGTTCGTCAAGGCCAAGTAGTTGGCGCTCTTCTTCAGAGGGCGAAAATTCTTCTCGCGATTTGCTGCAGACCTTTCGGACAAGTCGTTGAGAAATCACTCCACGCAGACAGTCGGCGATGGCCATGGAAGGAATTCCGAAATTTCTTAGCACATCCACGGCAGATGCCGTGTTATTGGCGTGCAGAGTGGAAAGTACCAACACGCCGGTGTTGGCGGCTCGACAGGCAATCTGAGCGGTTTCAGGATCGCGAATTTCACCGATGGTGATGATGTCCGGATCCTGCCGCAAAGTGCCGCGGAGAGCGGTCAAAAACGTGAGTCCCGATTTTATGTCGACCTGAATCTGGTTTGTTCCGGCAATGCGTTGTTCGACGGGATCTTCAATCGTTACAACGCTTTTGTCCGGGCTGTTGAGTTCTTTTAGCAGGCTGTAGACCGTCGTGCTTTTGCCGGATCCAATGGGGCCAACCACAAGCAGTAAACCATATGGCGCATTCAGCAGTTGATTTACTGCAGTCAGCTGATCATCAAACAGTCCCAGTGATGACAGATCAGTAAGTTCTTTCGGGTCGGGCATCAAACGCAACACGAGTCGTTCGCCGTTTACCGTTGGTGCACTGCTGACACGAATGTCTCGGGGTAGCCCTTCGTGTTTTTCTGCCGCAATCGCTCCGTCCTGCGGATGGCGACGATCAGAAATATCCATGCCAGCCATCACCTTGATACGAGACAGCAGTACCGACGCTTTGTCTGCTGGAATCGGCAGAATGTCCTGAAGCACCCCATCGACACGAAAACGAATTCGAGTGCCAAGGATGGTGGGGTCCAGATGGATGTCGGTTGCTCGATGCGAAAATGCTCGCTGCAGGATCATGTTTGCAACAGATGCCGGCCCGACAACGCTTAGCAGTTCTGAAAGTTCTGCAACCAGAGCGGCATTTTGCTGCCGTGATGATGATTGGTTGCCGGAGGTTGCCGCAGCCTGAATTGGATTGTTGTGTGATTCCATCGTACGCAGTCAGCTAGAAAATTAGTTTGAAGTGTTAGTTGAACGTTGTTTTCTCGAGCGATGCAGGAAGCCTTCAGTTAGGCCGCAGACTCTTTGTGTCAGCGGGGCTAACGCTGGGTTTGTCAGCAGATTCGGCGGCTGGTTTGTTGGTTGGCTGGTTTGTTGGTTGGTTGGTTGGTTGGTTCAACGCTGAGTTTGTCAGCAAATTCGGCGGCTGGTTTGTTGGTTGGTTCAACGCTGGGTTTGTCAGCAAATTCGGCGGCTGGCTGGTTGGTTGGTTCAGCGCTGGGTTTGTCAGTCGTTGTTTTGGTGTCAGTGTCCGAATCTGTTGATGCACTATGGCTGGAATTATCGACATCGGGATTTGCAGGAGGCGGACTAGCACCGGTCTCGTCGTCACGATCTAAATTTCGTTCAGGGAACTGGTGCCCAAATGCAATGGGGTTATTTTCGAACCACAAGGTTGAAAGGACAAGGCAACCTGCAATGACTGAAGCCGCCGAAAGTTTGCGACGCGTGCCATGATCTTTCAGTACAGAAATGGCGCCTGTCGCGATCGCTGCTGATCCGAATAGCAATGCTGTCAGCTGTGCATTCACGCCCATTACTTCACTGCGTTTCATAAGCATCAGCACAGTGGTCAGAATTGCTATTACAGCGCAGGGTACGGCGACTATTGTCAGGATGCGTCGTTCGCGTTGCTCCAGTCGAGCTGCAGTCGAGACTCCTAATTCATAAACGGCGTCTTCCGGCGAATCCACAACGCTCCACAGTTTGTACAGTCCGGCAGACTTCAGTACATCGACCACCATGTCGTTGGGGCTGACAACTGAAAAGTGACCTTTCTTCTGCCCGGTCGATTTCCAGATACGTACAAGCGAGGCAACCAGTCCACTATTGATGTATTGCATGTCGCTGAGATCGACCAGCACGTTGGTTTTATCTGACGCTTCAATTTTTGAAATCACGTCAGACGTGGCCTGTTCCACAACGGCCCAGTCCATCCCGCTAAGCATTGAATAAAACTGCACCGTGCAATATCTGCGTTGTTCTGAAAACTCAAACGGTTCCGAAATCGTATCAATTTCAGCCTCGGACAGCTTTGTAACGCCTAGGTGACGATACGCCTGGTTTATATCGGTAACTATGGTCCAGAGATCTGTAAGTCCCGACTGTTGCAGGTCCATCGTGACAGACTTGTGCGACGAAATGACCACAAAACGTCGAGGGGCTTCGTCCATGCCCTGCCATGTTCTTACCAGCGACGCCACGATGCCGCTGGGGATTGTCGTGATTTGAGAAAGATCAAGCAGCACTGTGTTTGCTGAAGCATTCTGCACGAGTTCTGTTACACGTTTTGTAGCGGACTCAAGATCTTCCCTTTGCATTTCAGAAAGCTCTGGAGTGAATCGCAGAGTGCAAAACTGTGGATGCTCTTCAAAACTGTATCCGCTCATCGACGATCTCCATAACCAGCACAGCTGCGTCAAACTAAAACCACGTTTTTCAACACTCGATACTCAAGCGATTACAATTCGAACGCCCCTTTATTACAGGCTTCCAGACCCTGTTGCTCGTATGCAGTCATGGTGATGAGAAGCTGTGAAATTTGCGTGAAGGCAACCCGGAAAACGGAGCAGTGCTGCAGCGTTCTATTGTCGTGTCATGCTGCCTTAATAATATGTCTGTGCTATTCTCGTGTCGAGCAACAATGCGCTGGAGTATCGTCGCAAGTGCATTGGCAGACGCATTCCTGCGGTTGTTTCAGTCGATTATGGTTCCTTATTGGCAGCATCGATCGTCCATTTGGATGAGATTGGAAAGTTCACTGGAACTGTCAGCAGCCCCGCGATTGTCTGACTCTGTTCCTGAAAATCTGCTGTTGATGACGTGGCTGAATCTCTTGCGATGCGTAGTGAAGCCCACTACAGACTGAATCTACACAAGGAATTCATGCAATCTTAAATGTCTGGGCTTACACATCGTACCTGAACAGCAACCTCACAATTCCTTTTGCCGTGACAGCGGCAGCGAAAACTGCATTCACAGGGCCACGCGATGTTGAAGCGTAAGACACAGAAACGACTTAGAACAGCCATCAATTCCGTTGGGGAGTTGCAGACATATCTTGAACGAGCTTTGCGGAAGCTGGATGAAGAAGCAGGAGATACCAGCGGCAACATGGAACTGATGATATGGCTGAACCAGCAGGTGTCGCAGTATCGGCGACGACGCGATGCAGAGCCATAGTCGAGCGAAACATACCGGTTTTTGACGGCAAGTCTCAGGGGATGGAGGCCGTTATTCGGTTTATGGAAGAACGCACGGGCCTCGCTTCCAGGCCAGCCGGAAGCAAGGACTACCTGTCTACAAAAGATTCAAGTCACGAAATGTCGTTGAAGCAAACCGCAACAACGGATAGTTTGCAGGACACGGTTTCCTGGTACTATCGTCGCAGTTGCCTGAAAACGCTGTTTATTCCCGGAATCGTTTTTTGGGGAGAGCCAGTATGGCATGGAAGGCTGGTGCCAGTGATATCAGGAAATGGCGAGATGAGCTTTGTCGTCTGAGCGATCAAATTGGGCCTCGTTTTGGTCGACTGGAAATTCGTCAGCGGACCTGGGTTTATCTGGAGGTGCTGCTTTCGAATGTGCCCCGCAAGAACGGCTGGCAGTTGGCGGAGCACGCCGGCGATGCGACGCCGAAAAACATTCAGCACTTCCTGCGGCGCGCGAAATGGGATGCCGATGAAGTGCGCGATGACCTGCAGCAATACGTTGTCCAACATCTAAGAAGAGGACAAGGACAAAGTAAAAGAGCAAGTAAAAGCATTGTGATTTCCGGGCGGCTGTGTGCCGTCTACGTGTTTCGGCGAAATATTCAATATTTTCCGGGAGTATTCTGCGATGACGATGGCGCGTGGCGACTTGATTGATACGGCGGTGACGCCGTATTAATCCTGCATTTCCCGGTGTGTGCGGCGGGCGCTTTGGTGTGGGTACGGGTGCGAGCATCGGAAGCAGTGGATTGAAGATCGACTGCGTGAGCTGGATTCGATCTTTGCTGTTGAAGTCGCCGCCTATGTGGTTCTCGACAATGATCTGCATGTGGTTCTTAGACCGGATGATACCGTCGCTGTGGGGTGGTTGGACGAAGATGTGGTTCGTCCTGGGGCCGGTTGTTTCTCCTCGCGGAAAGGAGCAGCAGTCTCTGGACGTTTCGGAAGCGTGGGTGCAGGTTCAGTTGAAGGATGCGAAGTGGGCGGCGGAAACTCGCAGACGACTGAATTGTCTGGACTGGTTCATGAAGTGCCTGAAGGAACCGCTGGCTCGCATGTCCAACAAAGAAGACAAGTGCAAAGGCACGTTCTTTGAAGGGCGTTTTAAGAGCATCGCGATTTTGGATGAAGAAGCCCTGCTGACGACGTTGGCGTATGTGGACCTTAACCTTGTTGCGGTTGGCGTGGCGCAGACAACGGAAGAATCCGAATACACGTCTGTGAAAGCTCGCGTCGATCATTGCCGCGAACAAGGCACATTGCGCGAAGTCATTGATCAGCCGAACGATGGCACGAAACACGGTACGCCGCTGGAAGATGAATTATTTTGCTTGGTGCCGATAGGGGATCGTCGAGAACGGGGCGGAACGCGAGCGGGGATTTCGCCGCAGACGAACCTGGCCAGTTATCTGCAACTGCTGGACTGGAGCAGTCGGTTACTTCGCGTCGGTCAGACTCGTGTTCCGAAAGAGGTCGCTGAAATTCTGTCGCGGCTTGGCAGCAGCACAGAGCTTTGGCAATATCGCAGCTTGAGAAGCTGCGTGATAGAACTCACATCTACGTAGTTATCTTCGCCACGAAACGAGCGGAAATCGATCGCATGGCGGAAACTCGCGGCGTGAAGAAGCTCAGTAATCTGAATGGCTGCAGCAGCTGACAGAGACTCAACTTAAAGCTCTACCGATCGACGTCACAACCAGAAGCTCGAAATCACAATGCATGGCCTTGTTGTTTCAGTTCTGTGCAGTGTTCGTACACTGACAGGATGGCTCCACGTCCGCATTCACCCAGAGTTTCCATACCAGTATTCAGCATGTGGTTGTCGTACACAGCGATCCGGCGCCAGTACCGCGGCAGCTTCAGCCGCATCGGATATTGTTTAACACCGCTACTGACCTTTTAACAATTCCGCAATTGAAACCAACGTCGATAGGTAACTGATGAACACTCTCGCCGCAAACTTCGCCCGTTCAAATTTCAGCCGCGTCAATTGCTGGAGAAGTTCATTGGCTGTCTTTGCGTGCCTTGTCTGGGCTTCGGCCAAAGAACTGTTGCGTTTTAGGCGAGCACATCCGACCAATACTTTCTGAACAATGCCTGGAGTGCCACAGCTCGGGCGCATCGGAATCGGCTGTCCGGAAACCAACTTCGCGACCAGACGCTATCGCCTTCGGGCCTGTTTGTAACAACGCCAGTGGACCGTCTGTGATGCCTTAGCAGCACAGGGCCGGTTTGGACTGATTGAAGACAGGCTTTATGAAATGAAACTCGTAATTCACGGCTGCCGTTCAGCGTAATTGGCCTTTGCTGACCTGATTCATCACCACTAAATTCGTTGCCTTTCAATGGCCGCTGTAACCGTGGAACGTGTGAGATGAATGGTTGGGGCAATCACTGAAACATCTGTTCCGTGATTCCGATTTTGCCGAGCTTTTTCCAATCGAAAGAAAGCCAATTGCTGTAATTGGGCTATCGTGGTTTGCATGTTTCCGCTGATCGCGACACCACCGATACTTGTTGGAATCACAGCAGGAAGTCCGTATTCCGCGACAAGAACACGCTGCAGTCTGTCCGCCATCTGAATCAGTTCATCAGCAGAATCAAGTCGACACAGAACACACACATAGTGCCCTTCAAACCGGGCGACCAGATCTTCCGGCTTGATGCTCGCCCGCAGGGTTTCTCTTACGCTTCTGATAAATCGGTCTTCGTCACTTCGGTTTTGACAGATATCAGCAGTGTGGCATTGAATCAGCAACATGCCAACAGCACCGTTTGATTCAAGACATTTTTCAACATAAGGTCCAGCACAGATATCAAAGTCGTCGCGGGTAATCACCGACAGTGAATTCATAAGTATTTCAGAAGCTGTGTTTTTATTAGTGTTCTGCGATTCTGCGAGTGGTTGCCCCAGCGCAGGTGCGGTGGACAGCATCAGCAGCTTGGCAAGCTTGGCATTCGCATTAGCCATGATCTCAACAACCGGGGGTAGGCTATTGCTATCCACGTTGAAGACATGCCTCATTTCACCGACTCTTTTTCGAGTGGCCTGCAGCAGACTCTCAGCGGAGATTCCAAAAAACTGTCCCGCAATGCAATCGACGGAAACGGCGGTGTTGGCCGCGGCCTGGTTTTCAAACAAGTCAGCGACGTAAGAACCAATCCTTGCCACCGCATCGATCGGTTGTACTCCGGGTTCTTTTACAATGTCAGCCACGTCAGTATGCTGGAGACGAATGGCATCAATCAATGAAAGTGGCAAACCCCATTGCCGCGCAAGTCGACAGCTTACCGTGGTGTGTGAAAACCCGAACGCCGCTTCTTCGGCTTCATGCAGGCACTCGCCGGATTTTCTGGCCTTTGAAAGCAGATCCGTGTATTTGTTCCGTAGACTACAGATCATTGCCAGACGTCCGATGTCAGCCATCAGACCGATCATGAAATATTCGTCACCTTTCACGCGATCATCGCCCGCCAGCAGTTCGGCACTGATCGCCTGCAGTACGCTGGATCTCCAGTATCTGTTAAATTCGTCGCGCAGCTCGCCATTCGTTTCGACATACTGGCTGAGCGTAAACGTCAGAACAGAAGCTGCCACAGTGGATCGCCCCAGCATCGAAACGGCGTGCAGAAGCGACGTGACCTCCCGATTGGGGCAATAGCGCGACGAATTTGCGAGGCGCAATAACTGTGCTGACATCGCCAGATCTGTTCTGACTTCGTTAGCCAGATCAACAGAAGACGTGGCGTCGTCGTCAATCAGCTTCAGAATTCGCAACGCGACCGCCGGAACAGACGGCAGATGGTCCTGTAGTAATAGTTCGTCGATATTCATGATAGAAATCAGATGAATGGTTGTTCAGAAATGGTCCGACAGCTTCTACTTCGCATTCGATTTCCGGAAAACTGCGGAAAGCCTCTGAAATCCAGGCGTCATTATGTTGCTGATGACTTCTTTTGCGGCCAGCTCCAGATCGGGCCACTTCCCTGGCGAAGTGTTCAGTATTGCAGTTTAGAACGGGAGACGATTCGCAGACCGCTCGCAGGAATTTGCGAATCTGACTCAGACTTGATAAGTCCGAGCTTACCACAAGCTGCCCCACATCGGATGTCGTTTGTAATGTTTCCAAGGCCACTTAGGCACCTACCGTGGCTGGAGTCGGTCGAGTGGAATTCGACTGCGCTATCGTTGGTTTTACAACGGAATTTGCCGAGTCAAATACAGTTCTTTCTGCTGCCTGAATGAAATTCACTGGCCCAACCAGCAATGTCTTTAGATAGCGACACAAAAACACAAGCTTCGAAAAACGACGATCAGAAGCGGTGTGCCACAAGTCGGCCACGCAACACGGATCTGATGGGGCGAATGGGCCAAACTGAATCAACGATTCGGATATCAGTCCTGTCGGTGCGTTTAACAACCGGTCCTTCCAATGCGGCGGCAGACCTTCCAGATGAACGGAGCTTCGCGGTGACACGCCGATTAGCTTCAACGCGCCTTTCGCAACAGCCGGTAGGCCTGGAATAACTCGATGCAACAGATCTTGCCACACAGCCATGATCGGGTTTGATGCCATGTTTTGTGCAGACCAGAATACCAAGCTGGAAGAACGCCATGTATAACGATTTGAATGTGTCGGAGTCCGGACGAATTCCATCGACTGCAACTGCAGCCTGCCAGTCAACAGGGATACCAAACGCAACAGGCACAGCGCTGGCAGCCAAATTAGCGGCAGCAGTATGATCGCCATTAGTCTTGAAAACAGATGAGACATCATCTGCGCCACGTTACCCGCCCGAAGGTCGCTGATCAGCACGTCGTCGCAGATATTGATCGAGGCATTTATTCTGGCGTTGTAAACCTTACGCCCGCAGACAATCGCATCTGCCAGGTCAATCCCTGCTCCGACGCAGCTGCCGGATAACACCAGACTGTTGGTGGCTGTGACTTTTTTACCCAGAAAACTTTCGCTTTCAATGACCGCATTTGGCCCGAGTCTCACACCACGACCGATAACGCAGTTTGCTCCAATAAACACAGGGGCCGTCAAACGCGCCGTCGGATGCAATCGCGTATTGCGACCAATCCAGATGCCGGCTTCAGCGGTTTTCGCCTGTCGCAGAAGTTCGGGAAATTCATTGTTCAGAATGCGTCTCTGAGAACGCAGATAGTCACTGCCTGAGTTCAATGAAATCGGCTCAACTACGGACACAGTTCGCCCTGACTGCCGAGCCTGTTCCATGATGGCTTCACCAAGCAATCTGCGTCCCGTGTTCAATCGATATCTGGTGGCCAGGTCCGATTGCATCAGCAACGCGGTGCCCGTCCAGTGATCTTCGAAAGTAAAGGCAACGATCTGTGAGTTGCCGGTAAATTCTTCAATCGGCAGTTTGGGGCAAAAGCGATCCGCATGCACCAGTAAAATACGGCCGGTCATACTGGTACAGTTTGCGGCAAAGCGTCGCAGTATTGAATACGGACGCTGGACATCAACCGGACGATGAACTTCTACGCGAATACCCCAGCAAAGGACTTCATTGATGATCGCCTGGACAGAATCATGGTCGCTGGCAACCACCACATCCACATGAGTCACCCCGCAGCGAACAACGGATTCGATAACCTGCTGAACCACGGGTTTATCAGTCAATGGCATCAGAAAGGCCGAACCATTCAGCGCAAAGTCAGCGTCTCGTCCTATCTCCAAAGCGAAAATGACGGCTCGTAATTCGTGATTATTGAAATGTCGCTTCATGGTTTAGTTGGACCGAAAAGGCCGTCAACAAAGGCCGTCAACAAAGGCCAATACTTAATCTATCCGGTCGACAACGGTCACAACCGCAATCGATAGCTCAGTCACCACCGGTGTGCGACAAAGTGTTTAGTATGCACCTTTCCCCTGTAGTACAGCGGGAATCGTTTTTAGCAGCAATTTGATGTCACCCAGAAAGCTTTGGCTGTCTATATACACAGCATCCAGTTCGACCTGTTCGTTAAGTGCAAGATCACCACGTTCGTTCACCTGCCAGGAACACGTCAGTCCCGGAGTCGCATCCAGTCGCCGACGATCCGCCAGACCTCCACTTCACACGGAACCGGAGGTCTGGCGCCAACCAACGACATCTTTCCCCTTAACACGCACCATAACTGTGGCAATTCATCGATACTGAACTTGCGGATAATGCGACCGATCGCTGTAACACGAAGATCACGCTTCATTTTGAATGTAACGGTTTGACCACCATCATCGATCAGCTCGTCCTTTAGTTGCTCAGCGTTCACCAGTATTGAGCGAAATTCAGGAAACGGAAATTCCTGCCCCCACTTGCCAACTCTTTTCTGCCAGAACAGCACCGGACCACGATCAGTCAGCTTGATGCAGGTGGCCACAGCTATTAAAAGAGGCGACAAAACAAGAACCTCAACAACGCAACAGCCGCGTCCATGGCACGTTTCAGTAACTTTGATCCAGCGATGCACACATGCCACAGCCACTGCTTCCGAAGGTAGTGAAAACGATAACGCCACGATCCACTTCGCGTTTCAGAACGCTTAAGTAGCTCTTCGGCAAGTTGAATTCTGGCATAACGACTCTCTGCATGTACAGATTCCGATCGCGATTCAGGGCGTTCTAATTCCGCGACAGCCATTATCTGAAGTCCTTGGCAACCGCTCCGGTTGAGCAGTTTCTTTGCACATGAAGTTCCACTGTGCCAAGCTAGGTCATGTTGACACACAGAGATCGGAAACATGCACGAAGACTGATCAAACCAGCACCGGATCGCCGCACAAAACGGCTTTATGTTTTGCTCCGCCACCGTCGGCTCTAATCGCCTGCTTCCATCTCGCGACATCTGTTTCTAACGCAAGTGGCTTCTGAAGAAACCGATGCGTTCCGCTGCGGTAAGCTGCCGGAACTGACGGGCTCTACGGGTCGGTTGCCAAACCTGTCCTCAAAAAGCAGATGAGCGTAAAGCCTGAAGTCAACACCAGTAGCATTTGTCCGACCTCGCCTCTGGAGAAGCTTGCGGACACACAATGATGGTCTCTGGCGAGTTCGACGCATATAGGAGTGATTGGCTTTTTTGTGCAACAAGGTCAGGTGTTGCAGGCGACTGCGTCTGGGCTGATGCCGAGTGAGAGCCTCGAGGGCGTGGCATTGCTCGAAAATAACGACTGCAAGAAGTGCCAGCGCAGCGTTCACACCTTCGCCGATCGACGCGTCGGTAGCAACTGGGCGGAGAACCTTCGCCCGCTGAGAGGTCGGCATGTTCGGAGGTGGATCGTGATTGGGTATGCCGTCGCCAGAAGTTCGCGAGCTTCTCGGCGAATTCGGAAGTGGTGAGCATTCTCGGCGATCTTTGAACGGTGCTGGTCGATCCTGTGTGGTTGGCCCGCCACCACGCTGAACGGCCGTCCAAAATCCTTCACCAGCTTGCACCAGATCTCGGCAGATATGCCAAGCCGCTCAAACAGCTGAGCAAACTCCTTCGGCATCGCCCCACGCTTGTGAGAACGCCTGTCCTGTCCTGTCCTGTCCTGTAAATATTCAGCCGTGGACATCGGCAGAAAGCCCTTGTTGCTGCACTGAGCTCCCGCTTTGTGAATGCATGGCCCCGTAACGCCCGACCGCTCCTTCAAATCCACCGGCGTAAACGCTGCCATGCGGGCGTTCCGGAATGCAATAGAGATCGCGAAAACTGAATGACCAGGTCACTGGTGACTGCCAGCATGCCGTGAGTCATCTATTTACCTATGGCGTATCCGGCCAGCCATTTGGGAAACCACTGAGGGCGTTGGCACCATAGTGTGCATCGACCAAATGTTGTCTAACCCTCGCCAGACTCACCCATTCCCCCATGTATTGCTGCTTGGCTCACTTAACCCAAATAGTTAACACTATTCCGGGTAAGAACCGGACTGCCTTGCAGTGCAGCTCCATCCGGAATAAAAAAGAAGCCTCACCGAAGTAAAACTCGCAGTAAGAGTCTTATCCCGGTAAGTTGCCCCAGTAACTATATTGTTATTCAGCAAACCAATGCGAAGGTCTCTCCGCATGAAACTGACTCCGATTCTTGCGACGCTTTGCGGCCTCTTACTCGCAACGCCCCAATCCGATTCCGCAAGCGAACCTCGTGCAAGCTTGACGCCGACCGTCGATGAAGGCGAGACCTTTGCTGATGCCGTCGCTCGCGTGAACTCCGAAGTCAAGAACGACTACGGCATCCTGTCGCCAACGATACTCACGGCAACAAAACTAAAATCGGCCATTGAGTTCGCGGCCGACCAGATCGCTGACAGCGATTTCCCGGGCCGAAACTCGTATGTAAATACATTGACTCAGATCGCGGCGACTGGTCGCATCCTGGATTCAATCCATTTTTGCTTTACGCCGATCTCTACTCCGACCAGCCATCAGCAAAAGGACAAACACCGCGATGGTCGTCATTTGGGCATCAGCCTCAACTATACGTTGTTCGTTCCGTCAGACCATGGCAATCGACTGATCGGTCTGACACAGATTGTCGAGATCTTTCAGGTTATCAAAACGCAGGAACAGCGCGAGCCATTTGATCCACCAGAGCAACTGTCTGAACGCGATAGAAAAGCTGAATAACCATCGCGTGCGCCCGGATAGGGAAAGGTGAATAGGAACCTTTAATTGACAGGATAGTCCACTTTGCGAAACAAAGGTTCCGGCCCCATAGATCGCAATTCGTTATGCCGCATAGATTCAGCGCTATCTCTCAACCCTCACTCACGGAACCAAATATGACACGTCGAGCATTGTTTTTGACTTCCCTGACTCTCCTTTTTTTACCTACTTGTTTTTCCGCGCCGCAGGAGACGGCGGCGGTAGATCTTTCCGGCACCGTCAGCCAAGCCCCACGGGAAGCCGAAGGTCAAGAAAGATTGAAGAAAGTCCAAGAAGGAGTTTCCCGCTACGTAGAACTCTTGATGGATCGTTATCTGGATTACTTGGCCACGCCAAGTACCACGACGAAGCTTGCGAAATTTCAGAAGAGCCATTTTGACGCTCTACGCGAAGCAGGCTTTACGGAAGACCAGGCAATCAGGATTGTTATCTCAGCGGGAAATCCGCTCACGGGATTCCAAGCGATCCTTCCTCCACAATGATGTGAAAAAATAGGAAAAGGTGTCCGGAACGAATGGCACTGCCGTTTGGTATCAAAGGGTTTACGTCATGCAGCGGCTTTCAGTTCCTTTCGAAGTTTGTGTCTTGGTTTCTGCATCAGTGCGGAGACAGGAAAGGTGTCCGGGTCGAACGGCACTGCCGAGCGAGTTGGTTGAGAATGGCGCAGCGTGAGGGCTCGCATTGACCGCGAGCCGTCACGCTGCGCAGATCCCGGAAAAATTAACGGCAGTGCCATTCGACTCCTGACACCTTTTCCAACTCAATTCCGAAAATAGCCAGTAGTCACCAGTTGAGTTTTTAACTGTAACACAGCACCAGCCGTTTCCGGGTCGGCTCCGAACCACGCCAACACATGAAGGAGTCGAACTGTAATGTCAAGCACTGAGAAATTCTTTATGTTCATCTCAGGCACCGCCATCGTTATCGGACTGATGTTGGCGTTCAGCGATGAAGGACCGACCATTGCGGAAGCGGTAAAGAACCTATTCATTTACTCCGGCGCCATCGATGATACTGGAGTCCTGCGTACCTATAAACATCCCTGATCGCAGCAGAGGTTTAACACAATACGCCAACCCTCACCCGGTTGGCGGTTTTTTATCCGCCGAGTTTGGCATCGATTCGCGGCTGATATTTTCCGTTCCATCGTTCCATCGTTCCATCGTTCCAGTCTCACAGGCCGCATCTTCGCCAGAAAACATGGCGTGAACTGAAGGCAGAGTTTGGCCTCGAAGGTGTCGCGCTGATGACACGTAACGCGATGGCAGTACCATTCGTTTCTGACACTTTTTCCCATTCATGGCGGCGAATCCGTATGACCTCTCGTGCCCTGCTGAATCAGTCTTTTTCAGGTCCGTGGAGTAGGCTGGATTCTACCAGAAGTATACCTCTGGAACCTTGTGGCCGCATTGACATTTGCCAGTTTTTGAACACCACCGTCGTCAAGAATTGCACGAGCAGTCCAAAAACGAGTAACGCAATTCCGCGATCGAGTGTCGTTCCAATCTGTATCCAATTCAGTCGAAGATTCGGTGGCGCGTTCTGAATCAGTTTAGCAATGCTTTGGTACTGGAAGTGAATATAGACAGGGCCGTATATGACGAGCACCAGTGCGGCGAGCATCCAAAGTCCCGGATCACTCCGCCATCGGTTAAGTAGCAATGTGAAAATCCCCAATGCGATAAGCGTGATCCCGGTAAAGACACCGATACCCTGTCCAGGCACGAAGATGCGTGGAATTATCACCAGCCCGAGCCCAAGCAATACGGACCGCTTGCTACTACCTGTGATAAAGTCCATTTGCGGAACAGTGAGCAGCATCGAGTGCCTTTGCAAAAGGTTACGTCAATTGCTGACATGAATAGACAACAGAACGGCCAAAATCACCCGGTTGCCGCCAAGAGACTTTGATTTCAGAAAACGCCCGATCGGCAACTCGGGGCGATTAGAATGAGGTCTTTCGTGTTTAGGATGACGTTTGTGTTCTGTGTTGTCCACCTGTTTCCTTTGGTGGTGCCACAATATTTCATCCGCGTCCGATTGTGCCTCAAACCCTCTCAGAACCGGACGTGCGCTGTTAACGCATCCGGCTCCCAACCATCACTCGTCACCAACACGCCTGCTGCGGCGACGTCGCGAAGTTCGCGGCGGCCCTTAAGGCAGACGTGGTACCAGCGCCACGGATTACATCGCGGCAATCAGATCCTTCAGCTTCACCGGACCGGCCAGCGGGTGACGTTCAAGGTACGTGTAGAAGTTCTCCCAGCTCGTCGACGTGTTTTGCGAACGGCGGGTCAGCCAGCGGAATGCCAGCTTCATCGCGGCGCGCTGATAACGAATCAGCCATGGCCAGTTGTCGTTGATACCGTCGTATCCGTAATGGTCCCGGAGCTTCGCATTCCACGTCGCCCTGGATGGGTGCCGTGTCTTAGCCTTAACACAGTGCCGCCGGATTCGGATGTGCTTCTGGACGCAGGAGTCCCGGCTGACGGCCAGTGGCGTCGTCCGCGCACCAAGGTGAAGAAAATCGCCTGTGCGGCTCGCACCCTTGTGCGTCTGGGGGTGAGGCTTGATTTTGCGATCAAGCACGCAATCAGTCGCAAAAGTTAGTGGCGTCTCTCGCGGCCGCCAGCAATGCGATATGCGATATGTGATGCCCAACAAATGGCTGCACGAAACTTTAGGACTTCTCTCGCTCAAGCAACCCTGGTGCGACCGTGCTCCGCTTCAAGGAACCGCCTAGTGCGGAACCGCATGCTAGGTGGTGTAGGGAGGGTCGTCCGCAAGGATGGCCCTTACCCGATTTACGTGCCATGTGGCGGTGACGTGAACCCTTTAAATAGGTTTGGGATCGTGAGACGCGCCGCGGCCGCCAACCCGTCTGTGTTGACCCAATGATGGTAGTCTTGGCGAATCACAGGATGAATTGTCGCAGCGACACGGAAGAAATCCATAAGGCATAAATTGAAGATCATTACTGCTTCGTGTTTCCCGTGTTGCAATATGAACGTATCGAGTGCGGCGTCTTCGCCATTTTTGGATGAACTGTGGAGAAGCCCTGCACCGTACATGAACATCTGAATGATTTGGCGCCGCGTTTTCTCCTTGGTGTCATACGTTACGGGTGGTGAATCAATAAGTGATCCAAATGATTGCTTGCGTTCGTTGACCCACCGTTGTTTTGTGCCGTCGCCCGCGTGTGCGACGTATGTGTCGCAAGCCTTCGACACAAGTTTGTCGCCTGCGTGAAGCTGACGGAAGTACGCCAAAACGGACATAGTATCTTCGTCGTCTGGAAACCCGGCCTCGAGCAGTTGTGATTCTTCAGTCTTGTGGGTCAAAGACGTGATGAATCGTGGCGAGCGGTACCAATCGCTGGTGTGAATTCGCTCGATGACGTCAAGAAACTGAGCGATTGTGTTTGCCGTGTCGATTGACCAATTATTGGTGTTGACCGCTGATACTGGCCCCAATCTCAAGACGCTCTTCGGGTCACCAACGATGATCGGGAATTCTTGTCCCGAAACATGTTGCATCATTTCGTAGTCGGAGACCGGAGTCGCGTTTTCGTCTTCAAAGTATTCGGTGGCGATACTTACCGTCTGGAAGCCGCGGTGATGCCGCACCGGGTCGTTGAAGAATGCTTCAACGTCGTTGCCGGGTACTTCCGTGAACAGGCTTCGATACTTAAGCATGTGCGTATCGAAAGTGGGCGATCCGACGGAGATCGTGATGACTGTTTCACTAAAGCCAACCGGTTTGTGTGGCGAGTCGCGATTGTTTTTGGCCTCGACGATTGCGAGGATTTCGTTTGTCTGTTGTGGCGTGAGTTGGTCCCAGTCGAGCCAGTACCAACGGTTATACACCGGGAGCGGGTTCTCGCGACGTCGGTCGAAGCAAGAGATTGGCCATAGTAGAACGGGAAGTTCGCACTCGTCACTCATGGTGATCCTCCATTGATCTTGCAGCTTCGCTTTGGCACCTTGAGGT
>Ga0335398_10001764_pt1 | contig 35857 bp, 39 predicted proteins | sample BON03_FD_205742 | JGI IMG/M metagenome (GOLD analysis project Ga0335398, IMG submission 205742) | Freshwater microbial communities from Lake Bonney liftoff mats and glacier meltwater in Antarctica - BON-03 (spades assembly) (version 2) | ecosystem: Environmental > Aquatic > Freshwater > Ice >... | reverse complement strand
GCAGCGAGACCGCGCTGGTCCACCTCGCCCGCGAAACCCTGAAGCGCGCGGACGACGCCCGCAGCTTCATCCGCGGCCTCATGAAAACCACGGTCAACCTCCGTCCCGATGCCGGCGCCCGAGAACTGCGCATCGAACTCCACGGCCAAGCCAACCCCATCCACGACGGAGTCGTCGCCAAACTGTGCGAAGAACTCAACGCCACCGAAACCCACTACCCCGGCACAAATTTGCGCCTCAAATACGTCCCCCTGAGGTCATCCACTTTCCCCGAAGGTCAGGATGTCTGAGTCTGGCGCAGTCTGGCGCGGGAGGGGTCCGGGAATCGTGCCCGTCACCGTGATTTTGGAACTCCCGGCTCTCCATTGTCAATGACCCGGAGTTGATCGGGCCCAAGAACTCCCAAAGCGGTTGGATCGACTTCCCCTCTCGAAATCAACTCGCGCCAATTGCTGGCGCTCATGCCGATATTTTCGGGATGACTGGCAGGTCGTTTATGGGGTAAGAGGTCTTCGCGGTTATTTTGCCAGCCCTTCGATGAGTTCGAGCAACTCGCCTTTGGCCTCGATCAACATCAGATCGATTGCCAGGACATCGCCCGCCGCCGTTTTCTTAAAGTTCGTCGGTCGCGCATCCACCATCACCACCTTTTTAGCCCTATTTACCCAAGCCGTCGTCATCAACTTAGGCGGGAGCCGTTGCAAGTTGGCCGGGATGCGCTTCCAGCCGATGCTTTGTCACATTGCTTCAACTTCCTTTTCCGTTGGCTCACCGCCGCGCACCACCGACTGTGATATCACCAGCTCTCCGTTTTTCAAGAATCCTTCAATTCGAACCTCGTCACCAAAGAGGCTGTTCTGATGGTCCATTGATTTTCGATCTCTGGAAGCCCGCTTTCCCTCAGCGCAGCGATTTCTGCGTTTCTCTGCGCGAAGCTTGTGGCCCCCGTTGACCCTGCGGAGCTTCCGCTCTCACTTCTTCGGGCGATTGCTGCCAGAATTCCAGCGCGTACATTCCGGGGGAGGACGCCACCCGCCTCGCTGCCGCCATCTCTTCGACTGACTGGCCCAGACAAATCCGGAGAGCTTTTTTTGGGGAATTCTTCATTGGCGACCTGAGAACCATTACCACCCGCACCCGTCTTTGTCATCACAAACTGTTTCACCTGAAATCACTCGGATTGGAATGATTGCCCTAGCATGTCTGAGAAATGGCTCTAACTTGCTACGGAATAGCCCATTGTGGTCATGAGGTTTGAGGGAGGGTTTAGGTTGTCCGACAATTTGATTACAATCCTACTGCCAATTAATACCCTGGATTTTGGCTGAGATTTTCTCATCCCCATTCAAAGGCCCCTCACTTTACGCTCCCTTCGTGTCCCCCTTCATTTGAGAGGATTCCAGACTTTTTGAAATCCGATGTCTTTGAAGTCTTTGACATTCCCGGTTGCGAACTCTTTGACACCGTGGTGTTTCAACGTGAGCCCGAGCCGAACGTCGAAGATTCTCCGGCGGGCGAATTGCCGCTTGGCCGCAAATTCCCAAACCTCATCCATGACCGGAGCGTTTTCCACGACCTGCCACTTGGGAATTCTTCTCAGACGCTGGATATGGCCGCAGGCCTCTGCGGGTGAGACCTTTCGCTTCATGACTGTTTCGTTTCGCAAAAGACCGTAGAGTTCCACAAGCACAAGCTCGCACAAGACGAAGTCATCCCGATTCCCGTGGTCGTTTACAAATGCCAAGGCCTTCGAATGGTCCGGTTCGGTATCAAGAGTGGCCTTGAGGAGGAGATTGGTGTCAATGCTGATCATGATCCCGGTGTTCCGTCCCGCAATTCGTTAATGGCATCCCGCACTTCCGCTCGCGTCACCGGCCCGCCGCCTTTGATCGTGGGAAAACTCCACCCGTTCTTAGAGTCGTGTTCATCAAGGCCGTGTCGATTGACCTCGGTCATATACTCAAGGCCCCTGCGTACCACCTCGGCAAATGACCACTCCTTCCTTTCGGCGAGGGCTTTGGCCTCGGCATGAAGTTTGTCCGGGATTTGAATATGCGCTTTCACCATGGCCCAAAATGGCCTCATGGGGTTAATCTGTCAAGAGTGGAGGGATGACAACGCGCATCGCGTCAGGCATTCGCTTCTCTGTGAGAGCCACGAAGGAACTCATTCGCGCCATCGAAACCCGTACGCTCGAACGATGTAGAACGACAATTAAAACTGAACCCCAACGAAAATTGTGGAACATCCTCCAGGTGCGAGCGTGGAACAATCCGATTTGTAATTGTCGTCAGGCTCAATTATAATTGTCGTCGGACAAACGAGCCAGGGAGGCCCTGATGGAGGAAAAATGCTGCATCTGGAGTTCAGATTCTCCGACAATTTTCTTGGTTTTACTTTCCGTAGATCGAGCAATCTTCGTTTTGAAACTCTGCAAGTGGTCATTCAATTCGAAAATTACCCCCGAAACTCGGGATCAAATCTCAAAAATCTCTCGTAGGATGAAACGGGAAAAAGAGATTAAGGGACGGGATCACTCGTCGGCCAAACCTTCGGTAGATTCTAAAGTCCGAATCGACCGTCAACACCAACACTTGTTTCTGGAGTTCACTCAGGCAGACCACACATGCGTCAGCAACAATCATGGGCGTGCCAGCATATTTATCCATTATCTGCCATAACCCGTATCCGTGAGATATTTTTTCCGCTTCTGACTCAAGTCCTCTGGCAAATTTTTTACCGATCCCACGAGATCGGCGATCAAATCAAAGCCTTTGGGCACTGAAGAATCATTCCCCGAACGGGCCGAGAGCCTCCGGCGGACAACCTCGGACTTGGTGAGGCGAAGCTTCTCCGCTTCCCTTACCAGATCTCTCGCCAAATCACTCGGGATGCGGACTACAATCTTTTCCATTATCAAACGTAGTACGCCAGAACCGGGAGCGCAATACATTTTGAATACGATCCGCCAGGCATATTCTGAGATTGGCTACCGCTTGATTCATTGCGGGTCTGGGGTTTGACTGAGTGATTCACGTCGGATGGATTGGCCCAGGAGAGGTCTGGGATTCATGTCCGTCAGCTCATCAGATCAGCAATTCCGGTGCGATGGCCAGAGCCTTTGCGGTGTTGCGGATGTGGGTGGCATTCAGGCGACGCTCGCCACGGAGAAGGCGTGAGGCAGTTGATCGGTCGATTCCGATGAGCTCCCCCCACTTGCTTGCGCTCATGCCGATGTTTCCGAGATGGGCGGTCAGCAGTTCATGGGGTGCGAGCTTTTGCAATGCCGGCACGTTTTGATCCTCAAAATCCGCCGCAAGGGTGGCGAGGGTGTTCAGGTAGTCGGCTTGATCTTCTGTCAGCTCATGCCCCGCCATCAGGTCGATGATATCCGTAACGTTCTCCAGCTCGATCTCATCGTGAATCGTTCGGGGCATGAGGATGGCACACAATGCGGAGTAGTTTTTCGGGAACTCGGGAAAACTGGTGGGAGTGGAAGTCTTTGCGGCGTTTTTCATAGTGATTTTTTCCAACGGTTCTTGCTGTATTCGGCGTGGGTGAGGATTTCCAAGATAAAGATTTTTCCGGTGTCGTAGTGGATTGCCGTGATGAGGCGGTGATGGTTCCCGGCGATGTTGAAGATGATGACTGTCTTCCCGCTGGCTACTGTGGCGGGATCGGCGTGGGGAAATGTCCGGCGAACTTCCTGAAGACATTTCCATGAGTTTTGCCTGGAAACGTGATGCCATGCGGAAAGTGAGACGGCAGCGTTGGGATGGAGCTTGGCGTATTCATTGAGGCGGCGGCGGGTGATGATTCGCATGCGGTGCTGACTGTTGGCAGATTGGCAACATTTTGGCAAATGTCAAGAATGCGGGCGAACTATGGCGAAGAGATCGTCGTAAATTTCCCGACAACATAGCGGAATTCTTTTTGGATTGGAGGTTTGGTGGAGTGATATGTTCCTGACGAATTTGCGCGGGAGAGGTCCGGGACTCATGCCCGTCACCGTGATTTTGGAACTCCCGGCTCTCCAAGGTCAATGACCCGGAGGTGATCGGGCCCAAGAACTCCCAAAGCGGTTGGCACCGACTTCCTCCCCATCGGTTCGATTCCCTCCCACTCGCGATCCCGCTAGGGATCAGGCATGGGCCGACTTGGGATTTTGGGGCTGTCGCTTTCTTTCGCAGGGTTAAAATTACCCGAGGGCACTTCGCCCGCGCTCCTTATTGGGAAACACCACGGATGCCTCGGCTGTGCTGTTTCATGAAAATGCGTTTTAATGCTGGCTTTCACGTATATCCCGCACTATACGTAAGCCGTGAAGGAGAGCAAAACAACCACGGTATTCAAATCCGGCAACTCGAAAGCTGTTCGGCTCCCGCGTGGTTTTGATCTCCCTCTCGGGAGGGTCGAAATTACCAAAGAAGATGGCGTGATCCGGCTTTCTCCGCCGGATGATTGGCCTGCAGGTTTTTTGGAATCTTTCAAAGGGGGGAAGGCGGCGGAGTCGTGGAAGCGCCCCGCGCAAAGCCCGCCGGAGCCGGCTAAAGAGTGGTAGAGATGTTTTTGCACTACCACCGACACCTGCATTTTTCTTTTGCGAGGCAATCAAAGTGTAAAGCAGAAGTGGCAAGAGCGTTCACGACAGGAGGTTTTTATCTCCTCAATCGTGGCCTTCGAGCTTTCGGTGGGACCACTTCTCTGCCCCGCGAAATACCGAAAGCGTAACGAGGCTGATCTTGACCGCCTTCTTTCCACGGTGCTCCCACTCGGGTTTTCGCAGGAAGATGGGGAGTACGCGGCACGTGTCCGAGTCACGCTTCAGAAAGCGGGCACTCCGATTGGAAGTTACGATACGTTGCTAGTGGGTCAGGCCTTGTCCCGTGGTATGACTTTGGTGAGTCACAATACCGCAGAGTTTTCACGAGTTGAAGGTCTCAAGCTCGTGGACTGGAGTGTCCGATCTTAGAGATTAAAGTTCAGATTTCCCGACAATTTGCTTGGACCCACGGCTGGTTTTTGCCCGGTTCAGGTTCCCGATTGAGACTCTCCGACGCTTTGCTTCGCTTCGATCACCGCTTTCGGGGTGACGAACCGGCTCATGCCATGTAAAGTCCGCCCATGACGATCACTCATAAGCGCGTGGTGGACGAGACCGGAACCCCCCGGGAGGCGATTATTCCTTGGGACCAGTTTGTCGAATTGCAGGAAGTTCTCGGACTCGATTTCACAATCGGGGAAGCAGAGGAGCTGAGTGCCGCCCGCCGCGATCTCGCGGAGGGAAACTGGGATGCCTTTGTCGATAGTGAAGAAGTTCGTCGGGATTTAGGTCGATGAGACCTGTCGCATACCACAGGCAAGCGAAGCGTTACCTGCAACGGATGCCCGCCAAACGCGCTGATCAGGTATTAAATGCGGTGGATGCACTGGCGGCAGTCGATGACCCTGCCCATGAGCCTCACGTGAAAAATATGTCGGGAGATTGGCAGGGATGGATGAGAATCCGGGTTGGGAGCTACCGGGCGATCTTCCGCATCCAGACCGGCAAGGACGATATTGAAACCTTGTTCGTTCTAATCGTGGGACCTCGCGGAGACGTTTACTGATCAGAGGCGGGATCAACTTCTCCTGTTGAGAAAGTCATCCTTGCTCGGAATTTCGGGCTGCCAGCCATTCGCACGGCGACCGTCGCCTGTTTTTGATCTTGCGACATCAAATCGTAATTTTTCAAGACTCGCGGAAAACTGTCCAGCGACAACTATAATTGCCCCCCAACGACAATTAAGATTGGAATGTTCCACGCCCACAACTGGAGGCAATTATTCTTTGCCAACACAGACGATACGGGACTTCCCTGCGGTTGTGTTGGCAAAGAATGACTGCCGAGGAAATGTTCCACAGTTGTCGCTGGGGGTCAGTTTTAATTGTCGTTCTACAATATGCCGATGACTTCGTCATGGGCTTTGAGCGATTGGAGGATGTTGATAAAGTCCAGCGGGTGATCGCGAAGCGGTTTGCCCGTTTCGGGCTGGAAATCAATACTGAGAAAACGCGGTTGGTGCGCTTCGGGCGGCCATCGCGGATTGGAGGAAGCGGTGAAAGACCGGAGGCCTTCGATTTCCTTGGCTTCACCCACTATTGGGGGAAATCACAGAAGGGCAATCAGGTGGTGAAGAAGAAAACCGCCAAGGGGCGGTTCCGACGGACGCTGCAAGCGATCAAGAAGTGGGGGATGGAACACCGTCACCTACCGATGAAAGAGCAGCAGCGAAAACTCAACGAGAAGCTGCGAGGTCATGACGGCTACTACGGAGTCACTGGAAACATTCGCATGCTTTCACGGCTGCGGTATGAGGTGACAAAGTTGTGGCGCAGGTGGCTTCAGCGGCGCAACCGCAGCTGCAGCCCGAACTGGGAAAAGTTCCAAGGCATGCTGCGGGTGTTTCCCTTACTTCCAGCTCGCATTATTCACGCCAGCATGCAATGAAACCACAACCTCGAGAAACCGGATGCGTTCATTGCGCTCGTCCGGATCAGTGGGGGGCGTCGTCCGGCCATCGGGTCGGGCGGCCCTATCCCGGAAGCAGTTATCGAAAGGAGGGAGTAATACTGAAAGAAATATTCAGTTGTTATGTGAGCGATGCAACCGAAGCAAGTCGGCGACTATTCGATAAAATTCTCGCTCTTTTATTCCGCCAGATCGATCCGGACGATCTCCCGATCATTGCGGGCGAAAATTGATTTCATCGCGAAAGCGGGTTGGCTCCAGACGACTTTTCTTCCCCAAGCCCCGTTTGTCGGTTCGAGGATGTGCTGGCGGCCGAGTTCCCGGTATCCCTCGCGGCTGAGTTCGGCGAGGATGAGGTCGCCGGTTTCGCTGAAGATCCAGAATTGTTCGTTTCCTTCGTGGTAAACGAGGAAGGCCGATCCGTGGCGGGAGCGCTTGGGTGCGTCGGGGGCGAGGGTGGGCTTGGTCGTGCTCCAAAGCCGTTCGCCGTTTTCCATCGAGGCGGCGATGAGTTCGCTGCTCTCGCTATCAACCCCGTAAATGACCCCATCGAGCATGTGGGGAGGCGAGTTGAGACTATAGACCGCGTTGTTTTTCTCGCCTTTCCAGAGAACCTTCACCTCCGGCTTTTCATCGTCGAGTTCCAGCATCACGGCGACCTCATCTCCCGGTCCGCAGATGAAGAGCTTGTTGCCGAGCTTTTGGGGAGCCATGCGGGAGATGCCATAAACGGGGGCGAGATCGACCGACCAGTAGGTCGTCCCGTCGAGTGGATTCAGGGAGACCACGGCCTTGGGATACCAGAAAAGGAGTTGCTCGACTCCGGCGTGCCGGATGACGCGTGGCGGACAATATCCCGCCTCGTCCGCGCTCAGGGCCTTCCATTTTTCTTCGCCGGTCTTTTTATCGAAGGCAATGAGGACCTGGTTCTCGCCACCGGCGGTCGCGTAAACGAGATCGCCGTGCACGAGAGGATGCGCGGAATATCCCCAACGCGGAGGGCGGCATTGGTATTTGGCGCAAATGTCATGCTTCCAAATCAAGTCCCCGGTTTTCGCATCAAGGCAACGCAGGTGTCCCATCGTTCCCTGGAAGTAGAGGCGACCGTCGGCCACAGTGGGCGTGACGCGGGGACCCCCGGGATAGGAAACGGTGTAAATCACCTCGTATTCGTGCTTCCACAATTCCTTCCCGGTTTCGGCATCGAGGCACAGGATGCGTTCTTTCCCGGTTCTCGGGGTGCCGCCTTGCGCATTGCCATCGAACTCACCATCGGTGATCACGAAATCGGGCACGTAAACTTTTCCATTGGCAACCGCAGGTCCCGCGTAACCCCAACTTACCGGAGCACGCCACATCACCTTGAGATCGTCTTTGAATTCCTTGCGAATGTTTGCCTCCCGCCAGATGCCATTGCGTTCCGGACCAAGCCATTGCGGCCAATCATCGGCGAAGGCGATCCCAAGGGTGGCAAGAAGAGCGAGAGCGAGGGTTTTCATGGTTTGAGAATCCGGAATATGAACTGAAAGTCAATGTGACTTTCGGTACGCTCCGATGACCTTTGGTGATAGGGCGGCCAAAACGCCCCGGCAGGGGCCGACAGAACGTAGCCGGGGGTCAGCGGAGCGCAGCCCCCGGACCCAGGCCCGCAAGAGGTTCCGCGTCCTGAAGGGACGCCAGAAATCGGAGGCTACCCATCGTGTTGGTTCCTACCTGACACTTCTAGCGCTCCTCCAGGGCGCTCCGTGGTAAGACGAACATTACCCGGGGGCTGCGCTCCGCCGACCCCCGGCTACGTTCTTGCAGTCCCGCCGGGACGCCGAGAAAATGCTGGAAAGCATTTCACAAATGCCGGTGCTTCGAAATCTTCACCGCCCCTGACTTCATCGCCGCCGCTCTGCTCCACCTCCCACCAAAAGGCCAGCAAACCGTCCGCTACTTTTTACGTGGCAGGCCATCAAGGAAGGGATCCCGGATGACGACCCGGACCGCGATTGGTTCAACCGTCCACGGAATCCCTCCAATCCCGACCCAGACGGCATCGATCAACTTGTGCTACGAAGCCTTCTCGACCTTCGTAGCTTCAGCGATGAAGGTGGCGAAGGAGTAAGCCCGACATGGCAAGCACCTGAAATTCCATTGGACGACGGCCGCACCTTGGTTCTCGAATACACCTGACGCCGCCCATCGACCTCAAAAAACAGCTAAACTGTTACAGTCAAAATAATTCTTGGCATGGCGGGAAGGATGACTACGGTATTACGCGCCAAGGGGGGGGCCATCCTTGCTATCCGCACGCTCCAAGAAAATAGCAGGAGCAGATCGAAGAGCAAGAAGCTTGCACCGCCGAGCTGGAATCAGAACTTGCAGGAAAGGCCAAACTTGAAAGCCAACTGACGCAGCTGGAAGAGACGCCGGGCGATTCGGAGTCGGTTGCCACGTCAGACTAATCACCCAATCCAACGAACCTATGAAATCGACTTATCCAATTCTCCTCGCCAGCCTCATATCGCCGCTTACCACTCTCGCGGATCCACCCGGCGCTGTGCTTGAGCGATCCAGTGTCAACGCCGGGGGTGGCACGACGGAAGTCGGCAGCATCGTCCTGCAAGCTACCTTGGGCCAAGCGGTGGCGGACTTCGCCACCGCCGGCAATGCGATCGTGGAATCCGGTTTCTGGGCCGGAAACCTCGAAGTGGTGGTGATCTACGACAACGCCTTCGAGGAGTGGATGGACAACCTGCCCGCGAGCGAAAAGCCGCCCGAGGTCCAGCGCGGGCCGGGCGACATGCCGGCCGGAGACGGCGTGAGCAATCTCCTCAAATACGCCCTCGGCCTGATGCCGATGACTCCCTCCGCCGACGCGGCCCCTAGGGCCGTCTCTGTTGCCGCAACGCAAAACGGCGTCGAGCAAAATTACCTCGCGATCGAGCTTGAACGATCAAAAGACGCCGCAATGAATTTCCAAATCGAAGGATCGGACGACCTCACGGCCTGGGACGATGCTCCATTCGCCACTGACATTCTCGATCCAGATGTTGGGGACACTCGCGAGCGCATCCGACTGCTCAGCGGCATCGCCCTAAACGAGCATCCGAAATACTTCCTGCGGTTGCGGGTGAGTATGCCCTGAACACCCTATGCCGTGACCCCAAGATTCAAAATCCAATTACCGAACTAACGAAAACCCAAGCCGAAAAAAACATGACACAAAGTATAAATCTTTTCCTCCCTTTGGTAGTCTTGGCATGCGCCAGCTTCCCCTTACTCACGGCGAACGCCCAAGTTCCCGAAGCGATCCATTTCCAGGGCCAGGTCACCGTCGATGACAAGCCGTTCAATGGAAACGGAACCTTTAAATTCGCCATCGTGGACGACGGCACGGACAATGTGGCGACCGCGACCGCGACTCTAAATTCAAGAGAAGGTGGCTCCATTACAGCCATCACCGTGACCGCTGGCGGCAGTGGTTACTTCCGTGTGCCGCAGGTGACGATCCACGACCGTCGGGATGGGCCCGGCTCGGGCGCGGAGGCTAAAGCGAAGATGCAGGATGGTCGAGTGATCGAAATAATCGTAACGGCGCCCGGCTCGGACTATAAGGACCCAATGGTTATGATCGAATCGCCACCGGAGGCGACGATCAAAACGCTGTGGAGCAACGATAACTCCAGCATCGGGGGAAGCGAACCTGACGGCAAGGTTGGGTTGACGGTGAACAATGGCATTTTCGCAGTCGTTTTGGGCGATACCGGTAGCGGATTTATGGATGTATTACCGGCCGAGGTCTTCGCGACCTCCCCCGTATATTTGCGAGTTTGGTTTAATGGCGGCGGTGAATTCGAACAACTCGCGCCGGATCAACTCGTCACCTCCACTCCTTATGCGATGCACGCAAAGTTCGCCGGGACTGCCACGTCCGCATTGGTTGCAGAAATGGCGCAGTCTGCGGAATCGGTGGCCGACGGCGCGGTGTCGTTTGATCAAGTAGATCCCAGCATCGCCCTGTGGTCGCGGGATGTGGCGACAGACGCGATCGAGTATCTGGTGGCAAATCAGGGCATACGGGTTGAACCCTTTACCGATATAAACGTTTCTCTGGAATTTTGGTCCCCCATGATCACCATGGGGAACGGTGCCAATGAGGCTTCGGCTCCCGGTGCCACTGTTTCGGGAGGAGGATCCGCAACGAGTCCCAATTTGGCTGGCGGAAGCCATTCCACCGTCAGCGGCGGGGAGGGCAACACGGCCAGCGGGTCTCGGTCCACCGTCGGTGGAGGGGAGGGCAACACGGCCAGCAATTTTTATTCCACCGTCGCCGGTGGGAATAGCAACGCGGCCAGTGGGTCTCGGTCCACCGTTGGTGGAGGGAGTAACAACACGGCCAGCAATTTTTATTCCACCGTCGCCGGTGGGAATAACAACACGGCCAGCGGATTTCGATCCACTGTTGGCGGGGGGCTTGAAAATATCGCCGATGAGCAGCTATCCACCGTCGGCGGGGGGAGCAGAAACACCGCCAGTGAGCCGTTCTCCACCGTCGCCGGTGGGGCTGGTAACACGGCCAGCAATTTTTATTCCACCGTCGCCGGGGGGGACGGCAACACGGCCAGCAGTTCTTCTTCCACCGTCGGCGGGGGGAGAGGCAACACGGCCAGTGGGAGTCGTTCCACCGTCGGCGGGGGGAGCGACAACACGGCCAGTGGGAGTCGTTCCACCGTGCCGGGAGGATTACTGAATCAAGCTGCTGGCGATTACAGTCTCGCCGCAGGGAGGCGGGCCAAGGTGAAAGATGGCCACCACGGGACCTTCGTCTGGGCGGATTCGACAAATTGGAATTTCGAAAGCACGGGGGAGAACCAGTTCATCATCCGGGCCAACGGGGGCGTCGGCATCGGAACGAGCAATCCCCAGCAAACCCTCCATGTCAATGGAACGACTCGCACGAATGTTCTCCAAATAACGGGAGCCGATCTGGCCGAGCAGTTTCCATTTAGCGAGCAGGCCGAGCCGGGCATGGTGGTCGCCATCGATCCGAACAGCCCCGGCCTACTCCGTATTTCCAGAGTAAAATACAACCGCCGCGTGGCGGGAATCGTCGCCGGTGCCAATGACTTCAAAACCGGCGTTCTCCTCGGCCACGAATCAGGTAATGAATTCGGCAACCCCGTCGCCCTTTCGGGCCGCGTCTACGTCAACTGCGATGCCACCGACCACGCCATCGAACCCGGCGATATGTTGACTACGGCCGACCTCCCTGGCTACGCCCGGAAGGCCACCGATTTTCAGCGCGCCCAAGGCGCGATTATCGGCAAGGCCATGGAGGGACTCGCAAAAGGCGGGCAGGGGATGATTTTGGTGCTGGTGAATCTCCAGTAGACCGCATACTCGAAACAAAAGAACTTAGAGCGATGAAAAACATAAAGACACCCATGCATCACGTAAGCATTATATGGATACTAATCGGATTTTGTTATTGGCCGAACGCTGCAGCGGCTTCCGACCTGCCGGTAAAGGGCCGGCCGGTTCCCGAATTCGCCCATATCGAGCCATTGGTTCAGGATTGGATGACCGAGGCCAACATGAATGCTGCGGTCATCGGGATCATGCGAGATGATCAGATCATCTACCAGCGGGGATTCGGCTGGCTGAATGAGGGATTCGGCATTCCCATGATCGAGAACGCCAAGGTCCGACTGGCAAGTGTCGTCAAACCGATGACGGCAGCCGCCATCCGTGAGTTGATTCGCGATCCGGCCCTCGACCTGCACCTGAATTCGCGGGCGTTTAATCTCGGTCAAGCGGGAGGCGGCGTACTCACCCTCGATCCATGGCCGGCGCTGGGGGACGCGCGCCTCGAGAATATTACGATTAGACACATGTTGGGCCACAGGCCGGGATGGGACCGGGACCAGGTCGGAGACCACACGTCCAAGGAGTGTGAGATCGCCGATGAAATGGACGTATCCAGCCCGCCCGGACGCACCAATACGATGCGCTGGATACTCGGCCAGGAACTGATCCACGATCCGGGCACTCAATCTAAATACAGCAATGAGGGATACATGGCGCTCGGACTCATCATCGATGAATTGGCACCGCAGGGTTACTTGAAGTTCCTGCACCAACGCGTTCTGACCCCTGCCATGGGCGTGCCGTGGACTGAAGTTTCACGAGCCCAGACTCTCCGCGAAAATGCCGACCGCCGCGAGCCCTATTACCGCGGGGGCACGTGCAGAACCTGCAATGTCTTCACCGGCTGCAATTTCTCCTTTTTCTCCATTCAGAAAGCGTATGGAAGTACCGACCTTGAAGCCCGCCTCAGCCATGGTGGGATTCAGGCGAGTGCGGCTGCCGCTCTCGCTTTCGCCAACCGCTATCGCATCGGAAGATCCGGGGCGATCACCATCGGCAGGCGCCTTGCTGATCGACCACTTACTGCCAACGAACAGCACGGCGGTTCCCAGGCCGGCGTCAGCACCTTGCTCCGCCAACAAACGGACGGAACGCGGGTTTTTATTTTCTTCAATCGAAATGTGGATGACTATAGTGCGTTTGATTTCTGGGTTCAGCATTTAGGCCCGGAATTGGCCGCCATTCCCTTTGTCGATTGGCCGACGAAGGAATGCGATGGCTTTTGGATTGCAACCGGCGGCACGGGCTCCGGAGGTTACGGTGCCTACGACCAGCCCTTCGCCAGCTTCGGCGAAGCGATTGCGAACACCGCTTCCGGCAGCACGTTTCGGCTCTTTCCGGGTTCGTCCGACTGGACCGGAGAGATCTCCAGCCAACTCAAACTCGACGCTCCAAACGGAATGGTGACGATCGGTGAATGAGTCGCCGCCGCCGAGTCCTTCAATTCAAGTTCTCCCCCCAGCCTCGGACCCTCATACGCCCTAACCCACCCTTAACAAATGGAGAACTCAAATCACCAAAAAACCACTTTTTCACCAAATTTAAAAAGTCAACTCGTTGAACTGGATTGAGCTAGACCCTGTCCCAAAAAGCGGTCTTTCGTGGGGATGGTCGTTTTTAATTTTTTGGAGGGATGGTTTTTCGGAGTTCGGGGCGGATCGGGCTCGTTTTTTCACTTTCTCTCGCTTTTGGGAACTCGCGACGGGGATTTTACTGCGGCGCGCGTACGGGTGGGCCGGAACGGGTGGTCGCCGGGCCGGTTTGTTTCGCGGTTTGTTTCGAGGTGCGCCGCTTCAGGCGACTTTCTTCGGGGGGAGGCTTTTTGCGCCCTTCTGGTTTTCTTCTGGCGGGCTTCCCGGGCGGCTTGTTCGCGTAGTCGTTTGCGGGCAAGGACGCGCAGGTTGTGGGCGAGCATGATCCAGCGTGGTTCCGGCCGGTGCGAGTCGAGGCCCTAGGCCCTTGGACCTCTCCTCCAACTACTACGAAGGCCGTCCTTGCCCCTTCGCCACCTACGGCCACAACCGCGATAAAGAGAAAGGCAAAACCCAGATCAACTACGGCCTCCTCACCGACCGCGAGGGCCGCCCCGTCTCCATCCACGTCTACCCCGACAACACCTCCGACCCCAACACCGTCGCCGACCAACTCCAACGCGTCCGTCAAAAATTCGGCATCAAAAAAGCCATCATCATCGGCGACCGCGGCATGCTCACCAGCAAGCAACTCGACCTCGCCCCCGCGCAACGCAGCTCCGCCACCAAAGAAAAGGAACAAAGCAAAAAAACCGCCGACGGCCTCCACACCGTCCACAGCTTCCGCACCCTGTTGGAAAACCTCGGCACCCTCACCAAAGTCATCTGCCGTCCGAGAATCAAAGGAGCCGACACCTTCCTCAAATTCCTCCGGGCCACCCCCTTGCAAAAGGAAGCCTTCGATCTCCTCGGCCTCAAGCTCCCGGGAGCGTAGCCATGAAACCCCATCACTAATTCCGACCCCGAAACCCCTCAAACCAAGAAGCCGCACGCCTCACAGCCCAAAATCCGCCAATTAAAGTCCCCGAAGTTCCGATTAACCGAACACTCCCTCATAGTCCGCCTCATTAATCCCAATCACTTATTCACCCCGGCGCGGATGAATTTCTTCCCGGCGGGGGCATTTGACCTTCTGGATTGCGACCACCTGGCATTCTGCGCGGATCTCTGTCCGAAACTGAGGAATGGTTCCAAGTATGTTGAATAGTAAACGTCCAGTGGCATCACCTGTGTTGATGTTTTGTTCCAAAACAGCAGGGCGACTTACATGTTGCTGAGTTCGTCGGCGATCTGGCGGAGATGGGGCATAGAACGGGCCAGTCTGTCGAGGCGGGTCACTGCCAGGACATCACTTTCGCGAACATACCTCAGACACGCTTGGAGCCAAGGCCACTTGTCTGTAGTGCCGCTTGCCCCCCCCAAAAATGCTCATTGACTGAAAAAAGTCCCAATTTTTCTTCGCGATTGGAAATTTGCCGACTTGGTGGACTTTGGATGGGTGTGCTTTCCCTCTCACAGACTTTTCGACGGCTTCGGATCGACGAACCCAAGTTCTCCAGTGAAATATCTTGGCAGTTTTGCTTCAGGCATCAATCTCAGGGAGTGAGCTTCTATGATCTTCTGCAAAGTTGGTGCCGCGGCGAAGAGTGGGATCTCGAAGAGCCTGCGGCAGAAGATTTCGTGAAGCGGGTCTTCGCACCGGTAGTAAGCGAGATGATGAAGAAGAGGGAGTGGAAGGAGAGGTTGGAGGGACCCACCTTGGATCTCCTGGCTGAATTCTATTGGGAAAATACGGAAAAGGATTTCAAACCCATCAAGACAGCTTTGGCGAAACTTTCATTGGCAGCCAAAGCACGGGGGGTGAGCGTTCCCGCCGATGAGGAGATCGTCACCTATTTCCGAAGAATGATCACAAATTTTGCGAACATGTATTTCTTCCCCAAGGAAACGTGGCTTTCCCGCCGGGTGATCGAGTATGTCAGAGAAGCCTTGCGAGAGCTGGGATGCGGCGGGGTGAGCGTCCCGGCAGCTTGGCTCGATCCGATGACCGCTCTCAGAGAGATCGGAAACCGTCCTTGTAATGGGCGTCCGCGCGATGGTTCCAAAGCGCCCCCAGGTCTTAATTTTCCTGCGAAAAACCAAGTGAGGGAATTTGTCGAAGAAATCGCAAAAATCGGGCGTGGGGTCGGTCCCAAACTGCTTCTTGACGAGAACGGTCTCAAGGGCCTCATCTATGATATTTTCAACCTAAAACCACAACTCCAGACGGCTTTGCACGACGACAGTCGGCTTCTTGACCCATTTGCTCCCGACGACGAGTCACCTCCCGAAATCGACCCCGACCTCAAGGCGAAGGTCGGGGAGGGACTGGACCGGCTCATCCGCGGCGACCGGGAGGGTGCGAAAGCCCGGCAGGCGTTGCTGGCGCTGGTGATGCATGATCGCGAGGGAATTGCCATCTCCACGATTGCGAAAGAATTTGAGATCAGCAATGCCACTCTCCAGGCAAGGATCAGACTTCTTACCGAAGGAGTCGCAGAATGGGTCAAGGACGTCCCCTTACCCGAAGTGAAATCGTTACTCTACGAAATCGCCCATGAGGAGATGGTGAAAAAAAAATCGAACCTTAGAAACTAGTCCAATGAATCAACCTGAAGAAAAATTTAAAATGCCAGATCGCGTTGATCTAAATTTCAGTGTCGGAGAGAAGCGACTGTTAAAGCAAATTACCAGCAGATCGGGAATTCTGAAGGGGATCAGACCGACTCATGATCTTGCGGTGGGCGATGCCCTTTCGACCTTTCGTCTCGCCGCCTCCGATCGTGAGATCGAAATCCCGATCCTTGTCCTTTCCCCGGAAGCCTTTGAAGATCAGGATTCTTTAATGGATTTGGCCCTTGGAAAAGCGCTTTTGGCAGGGCAATCGTTCGTGGATGGGAAAGTCAGTCTGGTCTTTCAATGCGAGAAACCTGCATCCGCCCGGGGCTGCCGGATGGAGCTGACCCTGCTCGAAACGCGAGCCTGTCTGGCTCGGGCCCGGTGGAGCGAAGACGGAGGTCTCGTCGAATTTCTCCTGGAGACCGGGGTCGAGGTTTCGGAGAGCGAGTTGCGGAAATGCGGTCTGGTAATGATGGGCCGATGAAATCCGCCTCTTTCCTAGAAACGGGTCCCCAGAGAATGGGGATTTCTGAATCCGTGTATTACGATATTTTCGCTTCCCGTTTCGGAGAACTGGCCCATGCGGACGAAGAAGTTTGGAAGCGCATCTCGAAACGAATGGACGATGGTGATGGGAGATGGCTGAAAGCTCTTGCGGGGGAATGGTTGATCCGTGATCTGGCGGGACTTGGTCCCGTGCCGTCGGCCTTGGCGGAAGCATTTGCAGAGACGGTGGTTTTTGGCGAAACGACTCTTAAGGAAGCGAAGAAGCTGGATGTGATTCCCTTTGTCATTCCGGTGAACCGCCCCGGCTGTGCGGCCGGGCAGCTTCTGCCGTGTTGGGGTGTTCGTGGCGCGGAAGCGATGCCGGGCAGCTTTTCGACGGACGGACGGGAGGGATTGCAGGTCACTCCGGCGTCTTTCGTCCCAAGCGGGGTCGATGCTGGAAATTCCTGGCAATTGGGAGCAGGTTTAGCGGAGCGAATTTTGGAGGATGGGCGTTCGGATCTCATCGGTCGCATCGCCCGAGATTGGGTGGTGAGCGGTGAGGTAAATGATCAGGAGCGCGTGATCCGGGTGCGAATGGGAAACAAAGGAAAGGTGATCACGGGCCGGCAATGGCTTTTACCTGTCGATAATCTTGGAGGGCATCATCGCGAGTGCGGAGTGCGCAATCTCCAGGATGCATGGGTCCAGTTCACGGGTGAAGGCACTTTGGCGGACGGAGAGCAGCTTTCCTTCCCGACTTCCTCCGATCTTGATTCGGTCCATGTTCTGGCAAGTCAGGCGATTCGACCGATGATCGCAAATATTCTGAGGGTTCGCCCCGCTCTTGTTTCACTCTGGCACTCTTCGAATGAGGAGAAATCCAAGTGCCCGGCTGAGATGATTCGGGAAGTGGTCACGAGCCTCCGGGTGCGTGAGATTTTCGGTCACGAGGTCGAGGTCAGACTCCGCCTCTTGCCCGATTCCGACATCAATGCTGCGGAGCAGGTCCTGCAAGCGGAAGGACTGGGAAGGGCATTCGGCAAACCGGTCTTATTCGATATCACCGGAGGAAACTATCTCATGAAGGAAGCGGTCTCCACCATAGCTCGCCGCAATCCGAGCATTTGGCGAATTTACAAGGAATTCGGACTTGGGGAGCATGAGGTCATCGGATTGCGTCTCTCGAATGGCGTGGCTGGTTCTTTCAGAATCGTCGATTCCGATCCCGATCCCCGAATCGACTGGAATTTTCTGAGCCGCTCTCCCGATCGGACCAAAGGCGAGTCGGACGACGCGGCGACCCTCATGAAAGGAATTTTTGGCCTTCGAGCGTCCATCGATGGAAATCGTGCCGAATAGTGGACTTTAAATCGGTGACGACTCGCGACTGTTTGATTCGGAGGGATTTTCTTTCGCCGAAAAAAGCACGACGGTCGGGAGATAAATCTTTAAGGCTCAAAAATCGTCTGTTAAAAATTTATATTAATGAGAGAAAATGCTGTAAGTCGTTGGCTGTTTTCGTTCTCCGCGAAAGGTCTTCAAGGCTTCGTGATGGAGGGAGGGAAGCTGCGCGACATGGTCGGAGCGACCAGCTTGATCGACGAATTTTGTCAGGAGGAATTTCTTAAAAAGCAGGCCGTGGCATGCGGATGCGGTAATGAGAAGGGCGATCTTGAAATTGTGCAAGCGGCAGCTGGTGCGGCGAAGATTCTCTTCAAGAATAGAGACGCTGCGGAAAGGATGGCTCGATTGTGGCCGGTATTTTGTTCGGCTTGGGCACCAGGGATGGACGTGGTTCAGGATCTGCGAGAGGTGAGCGAGGGCTGTTGGATGGAGGCTTTGAAAGCGAGCGCCGAAGCGATGGAGATGGATCGCAAATTTCCCGGTCGACCTGAAATGACGGCGACCCCGGTGATGGAGTTGGCGCCACGGACTGGACGTCCAGCGATGGATGAATCACATGAAGGGTTGATTGATGAGTCATCGGTGAGAAAAAGGGAGATAAGAGGGGCGAAGAATCCAGTGATTCTCACGCGTTGCGGATTAGAGGACGTTCGAATTCCGGATGACTTTGAATCGATTGCCGGGGGTGAAGGGGGGGACATGGCCATCGTTCATGCGGACGGAAATGGCCTGGGGCAACTTTTTCTCAATCTCGTCAATGCAACGACTGCCGAAATGGATGAGCAGGAAGTGCGGACCTGCTTCAAGGATTTCTCAGACTTGATTGCCAAAAAAACAGCTTCTGCGGTTCAAGAGGCGATTGACGGGGTCTGGCCTGAAAAGGAACGGACCGCAGAGGATGGCCAAACCACGTTGATCGCTCCGATTCTTCCGATTGTTTTGGCGGGTGACGACCTGACGCTTGTGTGTCGGGCAGACTTGGCCTTTCGGTTCACGGAATTGTTTTTACGCGATTGGGAGGTCAAGATGAGTGCGGGTCTGCGGGATATCAATGGGCCTGAAGCTCTCAAGAAAGTCCTAACCGAGTGGCAGCCCAGTGCGGGTGCGGGCATTGTTTTCTGCAAGCCGAGCTACCCCTTTGCTCGTGCCTATGAACTTGTGGAGAATCTCGCGTCGTTCGCGAAAGGAGAAGCGAAGATCAAAAACCCCGCCGCTCCCGGAGCGACCTTGTCATTCTTTGGGATTTCGGGATCGAGTGCTTCCGAGTCGGTCGATGACCTTCGAGAGAGGGAGTGGTTGGGAGATGGGGTCAGTTTTGAAGCGGGACCTTATTGGCTTACGCGCGAAGGTGATGGCAAGAGTTTGGAGGATCTTCGAATACTAGCCAGTGCCACTCGAAAACTTTCGAGTGGGAAGGCGCGGACCTTGCTCACCCACCTTCGAGAGGACTTCAGCAGGGTGAAGCCTCTGCTGGACCGATTGAAGGTGACGGAAAAGAAGAACTTTAGTGAGATTCTCGAGTCGGAGGTCTTGTTGACGGAGAAGAATCCCTGGCTGGATGCACTGACTTTGTATGGAGTGGAGATACCCAAAAAAGTAACAACAAATAAGGACGAGTAATGAAGACACAAATTCTAAGGATCGACTTTATGAGTTACTGGCAATCGAGTTCCGGCGAGAGCGGGCAGGGAGATGACGATATCCTGCCTCTGACGGAGGACTGCGGCCTGCCTATGATAGGCGCTCGGACCGTGCAAGGACTTCTCCGGGACGCGGCGAGATGGGTTAACGAGTTCAAGGCCGATCAGTTTCAAGTAGATCAATGGTTTGGGGCGACCGACTCGGAATCGTTTAAGGAGATCCGTTGTTACAATGCGACGATTCCCGACTCTGATCAAGTCGCCGAAGTTGCGAGAGCGTATTTTAAGAAGTTTCAGCGACCACTTCCCGAGTTGGCGGGATTTTTTCAGTCCATCAGCTTCACTGCTTTACGTGATTCCCTTGCGGTGAATAAGACTCTGCGGAAAGTGCGCTGGGTGATTCCTACGACCTTGGAAGCTCCGATTGAATTCCGTGGCGAGGAGGGGATTCCGAAAGATTTCGAGACTGTCATTCTCCCGGCAGTCAGACGTGTCGGGTTGCGGAGGCATCGGGGTTTCGGCAGATGTCAGATGACTTTGATTAATGTGGAAGGAGGAGATCAGTGAAGCGCTATCGCTATAAGGTGACTCTCTTGGAACCTGTCGTTCTTTCGCGCACTGCGGCGACAGTTGGGGTGGCTGAGACCCTCGATTTCATTCCTGGTTCGGTCCTGTTGGGGGTGTTTGCCCGGCAATGGTATGGGAAGTGGCGCACGGAGGGGGATCTCGAAAAAGCCCGGATGGTTTTTGAGAGCGATCAGGTCCGATTTGGTCCGGCGTATCCCTGCGTGGATGGGAAGGTAAGCTTGCCGATTCCCCTGAGTTGGCACAGTCGGAAGGGTGCCCTGACCAAGAATGCTGAGCGACAGGTAGACAACGGTGTGAGAGATCTGAGTGGTCTGTCCTGGCTTAAGGCTTTTGACGGCGATCAACCGGTCCAGATGCGAGAGGGATACTTTAGTTCTGAGACCCGTCGATTTGCCCAGGTTCAGAGAGGGCAGGTGCTTAAGACCGCCATCGATCAGGATCGGAGGCAGTTCAATCGTTCCGCAGAATCCCAGCTGTTTGGATATCGATATCTTCAGGCCGGGGCTAGCTTTGAGGGATGCATTGAGTGTGATTCAGATGACGGGCTTGAAATTAAAAATTTCGATGGCGCACGCATTGAGCTGGCTCGCTCGAAAGGAGTAGAGTTCGGGAGTGCGCAATTAGAAATCTCGTTGGTGGAAAATGCTCCGAATACTCCGAATGCGAGTGGTGATCTCCTGACTGCGTATGCGGAGAGTGACTGGGCCTTGCTGGACCGATGGGGGAACCCCACCGTCGAGCCTGAAGCCTCCTTTTTTGGTCTGACGGGTTGGGAAATTGTTCCGGAGAAGAGTTTCCTGCGATTTCGACGGTATCGGCCTTGGAATGCGAAGCGCCATCATCGGGATCTGGAGCGGGTTGTTGTCAGTCGGGGGAGTGTCGTGGTCTTTCGACGCTCTCAAGAAAATGGAGACAGGGAGCAAGGACTCCCCTCATGGGTTGGAGGCTGGAACCGGGAAGGCCTTGGGATGGTCCGCTGGAATCCCAAGTTTCTTTCCAATGAATGGTTGGTGCAAGAGATTCCATGGAACGAATTGGATGAAGAACCCGGCTGCCCCGCAGCGGTCAGAGAAAAACTTAAGAAAGAAGTGAAGAATAATTTCGTGCTGGCCCGTTATGAGGCCCGGGAAGACGCTGAGGTGGCTCGGTTTTCGGGTCAGGAATGGGCGGATAAGTGGCTGAAGTTTCAGAGTCCTAGTGCGACCCAGTGGGGTCGCTTGCGTTCTTTGGCGACCAAAAGCAAAGACGTCGCGGGTTTGCGCCAGAGTCTCACTGGAGTTAAGGGACTCTTCATCCACGGAGTCCGTGCTAAAGATTGGAAGACGGCACTCCAGAAGGCCATTTTAGATTCCCTCGATGGAGTTGATCAGCCGAAGCAAAAATACGCGGATGACGTGATCCTCGCGGCTTGTCGGATTGCGGCAGAATCAATGAGGCAAATTCAGATCAAGAAAGGAGGCGACAATGAGTGAGGAATCAAAACCTTTGACTCACCGTTACCTGGCTCGGGTTACGATCGAGTTTCGGACTCCCTTCCATATCGGCTCGGGGGAGACTGAGGGCGCGTCTGATGCCGGTGTGGTCCGGGATTGGAACGGTCTGCCCGCCTTACCTGGTCCAAGCCTGACTGGGGTGTTGCGAGATGCTTTTGAAACGAACGTGGGGGAGGACCTGACAAAAAAAATTCTCGGATATCAACAAGGGAAAGACGGCCAGGGATCTGCGCTCGATGTCTCATGGGGATTGATTCATAACTCCACGAACGAGGTGGTTGAGGCTCCGACTCTCGCGTCAGAGCTGAAGGAGGATGACATTCTGCGCAATGCCCTCAATCCCACAATGAGAGATCACGTCCGCCTCAACCATCGCGGAACGGTCGATGGCGACGGAAAATTCGACCAGCTGACGATCAGTGCGGGTCATCGCTTTACCTTTGAACTGGAATTGACGGGGGATGAGTCGGATGAGGGCGCATGGAACACTCTTCTCGGCCTATTGCGAGATCCTGGATTACGACTCGGTGGTAAAACACGTAGGGGACTCGGGAGCTTTGCGGTGCATCGACTCCGTACGAAGATCTTTGATTTGAATGACGATGTTGACTTCACGACTTATCTCGCCCACTCGCCTTCGCTCGCGGTGGATGTTGGCGATTCCTGGAGCGAGGTGCCAGCGACCGAGCGGTCACACTTCCAGGGCACGGTTCATTCCCTGTCCCTGGTGCCGGAAGACTATTGGATTTTTGGGGGAGGTTTTGATCCCGATGGAGAAGTAGACTCGGTGGCTGTGCGGGATGACGTGATTGTTTGGAATCATGATAAGGCTGAGGTGAAGGAAATGTTCGTCATTCCTGGAAGTTCGGTGAAGGGGGCGATCTCCCATCGCGTGGCGTATCATGACAATCGGTTGAGAGGGATTTTTGCCGATGGTAAGAGCGAAACGGAACTCCGCGAGGTGACGGGAGAAAACAATCCTTCGGTGAAAAATCTCTTTGGTGAGAAGCTTGACCATGACAAAGGCAGAGGTCGGGCCGGACGTGTCTTTATCGATGATCTCTTCTTCGACTGCGCTTCTGGCCAGCCGGTACCGGTGCAGCCACATGTCGCGATTGATGGGTTCACTGGTGGAGCCCGGGATGGCATGTTGTTTAATGACCGACCTCTTGATGGGAGCGTGCTGCCGGGAGGGCAACTGGAGCTAAGGATCCTGATGCGGCCGGACCAATCTGCTGAAGAAAGAGACACGGAGCTAGCAGAGAAAGCTCTCGGGGCTGCCCTGTGGGATCTGAAGAACGAATTATTGCCTTTGGGGGCCCATGCCGGGCGAGGTTATGGATTTTTCACCGAAGCTAAAAAGGAAGAGAACAATGAGTGATTTAGAGACATTACAGAGCATGCTCACAGAAGCGGGTTTGGGGAAAGAGGGTGACCGCTTTCAAAAGGGAATCCTACGGTTCAGTGAGCCCAAGGATTTTAAAGCTGCCGAGGACGTTCTTGCGTGGATCACGGATCATGTTTCAGAGAATTGCCAGGGATGGCTCTGTCTGGCCGAGAAGGTCATTAAAATTTCTGGAGAGCCTCCGGAATGGGAGGAAGATGCTTACCCGCTCTCAGGAGAATGGAGCGACGGCTCAACTACTTGGCAGATCCGGCGAGCCGCTCGCGGATGGATCGCTTGCTCGATCACGATCAATTCCAATGCAGGTGGACTGATCGAAGAACGGCGGATGATAGGACGGCAAAAACCCCTCACCTATCAGCTCGGCTGGGCGGGCCATGACGTGCTGCGATTACAGGGACAGCGATATCAAGAAACCTCAACGAACGATTAAAAATCATGTCGATCAAATCACCCTACAATTTTGTCCCTCTGAGTGAAAATGTTTTCCGCCCGCCTTGGGGAGCGTCGATCAGTCACGATGTGCCCTATGAGGATGGTCTCAGCGGCGTTCTTGAAGTCGAGATCGAGGCCATGAATCCCGTCTTTTTCCGGGATGGATCGCCGAAGCCGGCGGATCTTGAACCCGAACTTACAAAGGCACACCAAAATCCGCGCCAACCAGAGTATTCCCAGATGTTCCAAAATTGGGTAGCTGGCAGAGATTCCCCACAAGCAACATCGGTAAAGGGAATGTTACGCAATGTCCTCGCGATTGCTTCGCGATGTGCCATCGGTCCCACCACTGATGATCGCCGTTTCTCGATAAGAGATCTCACCGATCCGGGTTACAGGAACGCTCTTAGAAACGTTAGAGCCGGGTGGTTGACATTGAAGGAGTCCAACCATGGCAAAGAGATCGGGATGATTGAAGAGTGCAAGGGGAAATTTGCTTACGGCAAAAACTTTCTGAGGCCGACCTATAAAGAACTGCGGTCGTTCTCCTCAAGGTTTAAGAAGACACTGAAACTGGGAGAGAAATATGGTGTTAAATGGAATGCAAAGGGGGGGTTCGAGAAAAAGAAGCTTGTCCATGGCTCGAATGCGAGCTTGGTATTCGCAGGCCATGTAGGTTCGAGAAAAGCGGAGTATTTTTTCCCGAATGACACCCTGTCTCCTACCGGGGTGAGTGAGGATACCGTGAAGATATTTAGGTCTGTAAATTCAAAAAAAGGAAAGCCCACCGAAAATTGGAACTATTACTTGAACAACAGACAGGGGTGGAAACGGATTCCAGTTTTCTTTTTGAGAAATATCGATGGTACGATTGCCTCATTTGGATTGTCGCTTATGTATCGAATGCCCTCCAAAAAGGGGATTTATGACGCACTCCCTGAGGAACATTTACAGCAGGAGGATGGGGCGGATATGACGAGAGCAATGTTCGGTGAGGTTGGCAAAAGGGAAAGTGCTGGTCGAGTCTGGCCCGGAAACTTCCTGCCGATGAAGGGCAACCGGAGAGTCAGTGAGACTACCTGGGTCACCGTCGGCAGTCCGGAGGCTTCATTTACGAACGCCTACTTCGAGCAGTTCCCGTATAATGTAAATAGTGGTGTTGTTGAAAATGGGAAGGTAGCGACTTGGACCAGTCACGCTTTCCAAATTCGCGGGTGGAAGCGCTATCCGGTGCGCCACGATAAGTCGGTCGATCTCTCAAAAATACCGCTTCCTGGAATGGAAAAAAGTGACGTCGCATCGGCTTTCCGGCCCTGGGCCACCGGCAGTAAATTCAAAGGGAAGATTCGCTTCCACAATCTCCATCCTTCGGAGTTCTCCGCCCTCATTTGGGCGATTCAGCTTGGGAACGCCGAAGGATCGCTCAGACATAGTCTCGGTGGAATGAAGATGCACGGCTGCGGTTCGGTTCGTATAACAATTGAAAAGTCTCACTCCAAGGTTTACAATGTGCACCGCAAACCAGTCGATTTGGACATTCCATCTCATCTTATAAAATTTCAGGAAGATATTGAAAAATGGCTGGCAGGCATGTTGCCTGCGGAAATCCCGGGAGTTAGAGAGATGCGACTCATGGCGGATCCAAATATTCAGACCGCAGAACAACTTGGTTATCCCGAACCCTTTCCCACGGCTTATCGAGACCTGAAGAACAGTAAAAAAGTCCTGAGGACCTATGGGGAGCAACAGGAATTCCCCTCAGCGCAATAGGCGGCCCTAGAAATACCTCCGGAAATGCCTTGTCTTCATCTTTCCATCGAGTTCCTGAAAAACGGGGATGTGGGTGATTCCTTTTTCCGTCATCACAGCACCTACATGCTTTACCACTACGCCATCGACCGGTCTCCCAGGCAGGTTGAGATCGTTGGGGGGCAGTCTCTTGACGATCGTAATTTCGCGCAACCCTGTGAAACCCACGAGGAATAGCGGAGGAAGAATGGAAAATAGGACCGATATCGCAGCAGCTTTGGATTTCAATATCACTCGCGCTCGGAAACATTAGGACCCAATCACAATGAACAACCAGACAAACAATACCCGAATCGCTTTCCGCCCGAATCTGATCCTCCTGATCGGGGGGCAGATGGTACCGAATTTAGAGAGTTATCGTTGGCTAAGAAACGATAAAAAGAAGCTGCGGGTGCTCATTCTTCACACGAACGATCGTCCTTTTCAAAAAGGGGCGTTTCGCCTCCGTGACTACGTGGTCAAGTGCAATGATGAGGCTCGCTGTGAAACAGTAGGAATCGGCCCTAATGACGTTTCGGAGATGATCGGTCGGTATGTGCCAGAGGACGGGGTTGATTACCGAGTCATCATGAACTGTACGGGGGCTCTCAAGCCGATGTCCGTTGGGATGATGGAGTGGACTGGGATCCGCGGAGTGGAGGTCATTTATCGCGAAACAAATGGGCACTGGTCTGAGGTGATTAAGAATGAGGAGGGGTGGTTTGAACTGAAGGACTTGAAGGAGCCGCCTACGCTTGGCCTCCTTGAAGAAATTTCAATCCCAGATTTAGCGGGATTACAACACCCACTGGGAGAGGCAGATTGGCGTCTGGAGGATGAAAAGACGATGGACGACTGGCTCCTGGATCAATCCGGGGTTGAGTTGGTTTTAGAAAAACATTTGCAGGAGGATCTTTTGTTTGTTCCGGCCTTTGAGGAGGTGATTGGGACGAAGGTCCTCAAAACTGGAGACGCGCTCGAGTATTTTGTCTTGTCCCTGATCCGGCTTCTGGGGTTGAGACAGAGTGGCTTGAGTTTGACCCTGAGTAATCCTGACGATGCTGGGCTTGGTTCCGAGATTGATGTGGTGGGGATCCATCAGGGGAATTTTTTTCTCATCGACTGTAAGTTGGTGACTGATTCTCAAAAAAAAGGTTCTTTGAGCGAGCAAGCGTATCAAGCCCGTCATCAGGCCGAGGCGATCGGCGGGCGCCAGGCCCGCGTTCTGATGCTACGGCCGGGTTTTCAACCTGATGCCAAGATCGCCCAGTTTCAAAAAAAACTAGTGGAGGCCGTGAGAGTCACAGTCTTGTTTCAAGAAGACATGAAGGACCTGGTCGGAAAGCTGAGTCAGTTTCTGGGAGTGGCCACGGTTCCGCCGGTTATGGGTCAAGTTGTCGAACGAATGAGGTCTTCAGTTGGAGCCATTTTTGCGAGTCCTGATCGCATCGGAATGTCCAGACTTTCGGAGCCGCCGATTTCTAACTACTTTGATGGGGTCCTCGAGGCCACCGAATGGCTGAAAGGTGAGCTCAAACGGGAGTGGTGCGCGATCGAGATCGAAGAATCCGTGATGATTGTGGCGAAGGTCCGGGGTCGTAGCAGGGAGGAGGTTGGGAAGGTCATTAATAAGCAGGTCAGCTGTGCCTGCATCCTGAAACCGCTTGCTAAGTCCATTGGCGACAAATGGCACCAAGGTATTTACCGTTTTGAGATTCCAAGGGCGGTTTTTCAGGGAATTCGGAAACGCTTCCAGAGCTAGAAGGCTCTTCTATTTGAACAATTTTAAAGATCCCAGCACGCACTACTTACAAAGATATCTAGCATGTCCCACACACTTATTATCAATCAAGGCGACCCCCGCACAGAGGAAGGGGATTCAGGAAGTTACAAGAAGGTGGCTTACTATTTCCCGGGGCAGAAAGGAACGATCAAAACCTCGTTCGTAGGGTGGGCACTTCTTCAGTTCTTGGATCGAACCGAGCAGGATCGAGTCGATCAGCTTGTGATTCTGGGGACTCCGACGTCCTGCTGGCAGGCCTGGCTGGAAGCTGATCAGCTTCTGGGGGACGATGTCGACGAGGCCCTGGTTGAGGAAGTGGTCGGGCTTCATGATGAATTGAGCCAAGTCACTGGTCGCGGCAATCCAGGTGGGACCGTTGAGCAGCTGGAGCGCTTGGCGGATTTACTGACTGATGCTTTGGAGGTGAAGGTCCGTTGCGAGGCCGTTCCGGAGGATGGGGATACAAAGGCGCAGCAAGCTCTTTTCGAGGTTCTCGGGAATGTCCTCTCACCGGGAGACCGGGTCAGTCTCGATATCACTCACGGATTCCGCTATCTCTCCGTTTTTGAATTGTTATCCATCGCACTCACGAACTTTACCGATGGGGTACGGCTTGCCGGAGTCTACTACGGAAAATTCCCGTCCGGAGAGATCATGCGTCTCGATGCGGTGCAGGATGCCCTTCGTTGGAAAACGGGGCTCGAGGGAGTGGCGCAGGGCCTCGGTGTGAGGGGGCTGCTGGAGTTACCTGAAGTCAAGGGAGCTTCCGGTGGAAGGCTGGCGAGGGCCCTGGGAGCCTTCGACCTGAGAATGGGATCGCTCCAGATCGCGGAGGCGATCAATGCTGCTGGTGAGATCAAGGCGGCGTGGCGTGAAGCCCGGATTCCCATGGGATCGCTTTTCGAGAAGCAGATAGCGTCCCTCTGGAGCTGGGTCGTCTCAAAGGATGCCATTCTCTCGGGGATCGCCTTGGCGGGGCGGATGGCGGCTCACGGAGACTATCTCCGGGCTTCCGTTCTGGCCTATGAAAGCATGCTCCGCAAGGTCTGTAAGAATGCCGGGAAGAATTACGATGATTATCAAGTCCAGAAGGCTTGCGAGGATGAATGGCTCGACGCCTTTCCGGCTGTCGAAAAAGGAATGCTCTCTCTGCAAGATATCCACTGGCTCAGGAGCTGGCGAAATGAGAGAGCACACGGCGGAGGGCGCAAAGTGACCTTGGAGCAACTGGCAAAAGATCGTGAGAAATTTCATCGCATCCTGAAAAAAATCGAGCTTTTCGCTAACCCCTGAAACTGTTCAAATGTCGAATCAGTCTGAGATCACCGGAGAGCGGACGACTCCTTGGGAAGAGAAATTCCTCCGGGGGGTGGGGGCCCGATATTTTGAGGTTACCTTCCAGCTCGGTCGCCCGTTTTATGCCGATCTTCTGGTGGGGAGGACGATCCGGGGGCTGCTGGGGTGGGCCTTGATGGAAGTGCGACCAGAGGAGAGGGAGAAGCCGCTTTTCTTCCGGGCAAAGGAGGAGGGGATGGCCCACCACGGACCCGCTCTTGTCTTCCGGCCTTTGATCGTCGGAGAGAAGACGAAGGAGTTGGTTTGCGGGATTACCGTGCTGGGTGCGAACCGGGAGGATCGGCAGGCCGTCTTTGAAAATGCCCTCGCCCATCTCGCCGATGGGCGCCTCCGGGAAGGGCGGAAGGAACCTTGGATACTTGGCGAAGGGGGGGAGGGTGGCCAGGGCGTGCCGATTGTTGGAGTGCGGGCCGGGATGCCTGATCTGGGCACGGGCTTGCGCTGGCGCGGAGTCCAGGATCTCGCGATTCATTTTCACGCTCCCTTGAGCTGGAATAAGAGCGCACCCCGGGACCCCCAGGCCTTGACGGCTGCTTTCCTTTACTCGCGGATGTTACGGCGACTCGAGAAACTCTGGGAGGATTGGGGGAGTGGAGAATTCCCCCCCGTGCCGGGATTGCAAGACTGGCACGCCTGCGCCGCCGTCTGGGCCTCCGCGCGGCAGCTGACCCGCCATGAACTCCGCACCCGGGGATCCAATCCTCTTAGAATCAGCGGTTGGTCCGGCGACCTCAGGCTGAACCGTGTCCCCGCTCCGATGGCCCGGGCCCTCCATCTCTGCTCCCTTTTCAACCTCGGCGCTCACGCCGATACCGGCGCGGGTTCCTACTCGGTGGCACTGCTGGAATCTTGATGTCCTGCGAGCGAGAAACGGTCCTTGGGACGTCCGAATGGTCATGGTTAGATTAACACTTTCCTAAAAGTCTGACGGAAAACGGTTTATGAGGAAACGGTGCGATTTTCGAGAAATGCAGCTTTGGCCGAAATCCTGTATTTCGGAAAACCTAAACATTCGGCGTTGTAATACCCTCATTGACAGTCCCTCGCGAAGGCCATAGTCTGCGCCGGGAGCCAATCGATGGCTTCGTTGAAACCTATGATCTCAGATCGTATAAACCCCATGCGGATCAGTCTGCGCCGGGAGCCAATCGATGGCTTCGTTGAAACGAGGAGCACAGTGCCGCTGAAAAACTTTTTCAGTCTGCGCCGGGAGCCAATCGATGGCTTCGTTGAAACGTTATTTGCACCTGTTGTCGAATCTCACAAACCTAGTCTGCGCCGGGAGCCAATCGATGGCTTCGTTGAAACATTGGGAGGGTGGGGTCTGAATCTCACGAACTTACGGTCTGCGCCGGGAGCCAATCGATGGCTTCGTTGAAACCCAAGAGATACCTCTCTGCGAGCGACATATCCCCGTCTGCGCCGGGAGCCAATCGATGGCTTCGTTGAAACTTCAAAGACCCCATTAGGGTCATTTATCACTTTGGGTCTGCGCCGGGAGCCAATCGATGGCTTCGTTGAAACCGCCAAGACCCAATCGCCCATTTGAGGTTTTCCAGTCTGCGCCGGGAGCCAATCGATGGCTTCGTTGAAACTGTGTACTTCGTCTTGCAGTAAGCACGATTCCGTCTGCGCCGGGAGCCAATCGATGGCTTCGTTGAAACTATCAATTCGAACTCCCTCTCTCCATGAATTGGGTCTGCGCCGGGAGCCAATCGATGGCTTCGTTGAAACTTGATATTCTCCGTTTAGGAAAAGAGGCAGCATGTCTGCGCCGGGAGCCAATCGATGGCTTCGTTGAAACGTGGTTCGCCGCGTCATAGATCTGTGATTTTGGTCTGCGCCGGGAGCCAATCGATGGCTTCGTTGAAACCGCGAGAGGATGTCCTGCAGGGCGATGTTGGTGGCGTCTGCGCCGGGAGCCAATCGATGGCTTCGTTGAAACGTGGCCCGAAAAATTTATCAGGATCATAATTCTTTGTCTGCGCCGGGAGCCAATCGATGGCTTCGTTGAAACTCAAAGAGGGAAAACGTTGCGCTCCCCGGTAGTTCTGTCTGCGCCGGGAGCCAATCGATGGCTTCGTTGAAACCATGGTCGAGGGTCTCATCGCTCGCGACATACTCGTCTGCGCCGGGAGCCAATCGATGGCTTCGTTGAAACCTATCCTGGACAGACCATAGAAGTGGATTAAAATCGTTTGCGCCGGGAGCCAATCGATGGCTTCGTTGAAACGATTAAACCTCCTGCGACGCCGGATGCCAGACACGTCTGCGCCGGGAGCCAATCGATGGCTTCGTTGAAACATAAATTACTAACCAAGATGTTAGGCTCATCCAAAGTCTGCGCCGGGAGCCAATCGATGGCTTCGTTGAAACCATTTCTCGGATGAGGAACACTCGCTGTTTCAAGGTCTGCGCCGGGAGCCAATCGATGGCTTCGTTGAAACCTGGGGGGCTACCAGGAGTTGTATCCAGGGTAATTGAACGGCAGTCGTCAGCCACATTTCAGGGACTTTGCGGAACGCCAGGGTCGTTTTTGACGGGAGTGGATCGTTCGAATCTTAAAGGCAGAGAATATTTTAATGGTTCAATTTGGAAATCCCTCTCCCAAACGGACTTTAGGAGGGTATGATCAAGAAATGGCTGAAAGGAGCGATCGGCGGACGGACGCGGACGCGGAGATGGTTGTATTTGGTGGATGTCCGCGGGGAGTTGGCTGCCGAGAGTCATCACCTGGTCTGGCGGATGCCGGGAGAACGCCCTCGCAAAATTCCCTTGCGCGAGGTGGAACATATTTTGGTGAGTAGGGGCGTAAGTCTGGGGTCGAGCCTTTTCCGGCAGTGCCTCATCGAAGGAGTTGGGATCAGTTTTCTAGGGCGGTATGGGGATTTTCTCGGGGGTCTCACTCCCCAAGAAGACACCCGGCGCTCCCGGCGGATCTCGCAATATGCCCATCGGGCTTGTCCCCGGAAAAGGCTGGAGCTGGCGAAAAATCTGGTCTTGGCGCGGATCGATGCGATGTCCGACCGGGCGCGGGAGCGGGGCAGCGGCGTCGATCTGGATAGTCGCAAGACCTTGATCCGGGCGGTGAATGAAGCATGTCGCGGGATCGCAAACCAATGTCCGGATCTCGAAACGCTGCGGGGATACGAGGCCTCCGTGACGAAACCTTACCTTTCGCTCCTGCGGGAGGAATTCCGGCATCTCCCGCTAGGAGTGCGGAGTCGGCGGCCACCCCGGGATGAGGTCAACTCGCTCCTCTCCTATGCCTACGCGGTCCTGAGCGGAGAACTCAGGGCCCTCGTCCAGATGTCCGGTCTCGATCCCCACGCGGGCTTCGTTCACGAAGGGTCCGGTGGACGGGCCGATCTCGTCCTCGATCTTCTCGATATCCTGCGACCCGGCTTCGTCGATCCCTTTCTGATTGCTCTCGTCAATCTCAAGAAGATCAGCCGGAGCGATTTCCAACGGGACGGCGAAGGGGTGCTTCTCAACGATGAAGGAAAGAGGACGTTCTTTGCGGAATGGCACCAGTGGCTGGGGCGGGGCGAGGAATCGGGCGGGTGGGAAATGCTGGCGGAATATTTCCGTGAGCTGGGGACCTCCTTTGGCAAAGGGGAAGCGGAACAACTTGGGAAGATGATGCGTTCCTTGGGAACCCTGTTCGCCAAAGGAGGGAGGATCGGGAAGAAATGAGATACCTTCTTTGTTATGACATTCCGGTCTCCAAAAGACGCCAGCGGGTCGCTCGCCTCCTCGAGGACGCTGGCCATCGGGTGCAGTGGTCCGTTTTCGAATGCGACCTCGATCCCCGGGGAAAGGACCTCCTGCTCGGAGCCTTGGCGGAGCGCATGGATCCGACGGAGGACCGGCTTTACCTTTATCCTCTTTGCAGACTGTGCCAGTCGGGGATCGAAAGGTTCGGGACGGAAGAATCTCCGGGAGTGGATGAAAATTGTTGGATCCTATGAAAATACATCTGTTAAAAAAAGCAACTGTCGGCGTGCGCACCGTGATGCGACCCCTCGCGAGATCTCTGCGAACCAAGGCCTGGAAAGCGGCCTGGGGTTTGTTGGCCGAAGAGGCCCGACGACGTGAAGACGAGGACTACGGGGAGATCGACTGGAGCGACGGACTCGGGGAACCGGACAAAGATCATCGTTCCCATTTCACAAGGAAAAAACAGGCAGATCCACCCCCTGAAGACGCGGAAAGCTGGATGGGGCTTGATCTCACGGAAGGTTGGCGGCGCGTCCGTGCCAAGGCCGGAGCGGCGGGACCGAATGGGGTCGGGGTCGGAACATATGAGCGTGGGATCGAACTCAGACTCCGGCAGCTCCGGGAACAATTGTCGGACGGGATTTATGCTCCCTCGCCCCCGCGGGAGGTCATCTTGAAGAAACACGGCAAGCGGCGTCCGCTGGCTCTGTTCAATGTCGAGGATCGCATCGTGCAGTCCGCCTTGGCGCGGGCGGTCGCGACCCGGATCGATGGCAAGTTATCGGCCGGGTCATTTGCCTACCGTCCGGGAATGGGGGTAGAGGATGCCCTCCGGGCGGCGCTGCGCCCCATGAAGGATGGTTTCCGCCAGATCATCCGGCTCGATATTGAGGATTGCTTCGGGACCATTCCCCACGGTTCCCTGATGACTCTGAGATGTTTCCGATTCCGCGCCGAATTCTGGACCCGGGATATTCTGAATCGTCTCCCCGAAATCCTTCAATTCATCAGGAGCGAGACGCTCGGTGCCTTGGTTCGGAGCGGAGACTGGAGCGGGGTCCACACCATCTTGAAGGATCTGGGGCGGGAACTCGATGAGTTTGAATCCTACTTTCAAGAAAGAACCTCGGCCCGCGGGAGAGCCGATCGGGAGCCAGCCTTCGACGAAAACTGCGATGATCGCACGGAAATGGCGGAAATCATGGCTTGGTTCGGAGTTGCCCGAGCGGGAACTTTCAGGGATATGAAGGGTGCGATGCGGAGAAGGGCGTTGGAAGTCCACCCGGATCGCTTTCCCAACGCCATTCCCGTGGGGAAGCTCGAAGCCAACGAGCGAATGAAGGAAGTCAATTCGAAGTGGAACCGATACTGCGAACTCGCCGCCGAAAGGAAAAATGCGGGAAGTTCGCAGTGAGATTGGAAATCGGGACATCGAATCGACTTGGAAGGGATATGAAAATTCACACTTACCTTTTCGTTTCTATCCTTTTCGTCAACCTTTTGACAGGGTGCGGCACAGGTTTCCCGGTTTCCAACACCGGAATGACAATCGGGAAAACGCTCGATCCGTTGATGTCGCCCTCCGGTGTGGGAAGCGGGAGCCTCGAGAACGCGGTGAAGGGCTATCTTTCCTTCGTCAAAAATCCAGTCTATCCCAGTACGGATAAAAACTTCTTCATCATCCCCCTTCTCAGAGAAGGACGGGCCGGGAAGCCGGTGGAGATTGAGGTCTTCCGGCAATCGGGACGTCTGATCGTCAAGGTGGATGGCATTGTCGCTCTCGACGCCAGCGTCTTTACAGGACGCGCCGGTGCCCAGACCCCGGCTGGTCGCTATACTGTCATCGTCCGCAACGGGGCCCATCGGTCGCCGATCTACGGCGATCTCTATCTTCAGGGCCGGTTGGTGGGAAGGGGTGACCGGCGTCAAGCTCGCGGACCCTATGATCGCTTTGTAGGTGCGTCGCAGCCCAACTATCTGGGACTGAATTCCCGGACCTCCCGGGACGCCCCTCTCGGCATCTTCGCAACTTCGAATCGTCCTGCGAACGGTACGAATGGTGAGCTGATAATTTCTCCCAAAACGGCCCGACTTCTCTTCGAAATCACCAAAGTTGGTCAGGCAATCGTCATCCGTTAGTTTTTTAGACGGTTTCTGGAAATCTCGACTCCCAATGGACTTATTGATCGCATGAGCACCTCTAAAACTCCCTTCCTCGCCGTCCGCTCCTCCGATGCTGGCCGTTGGCTTCTGAAAGCCCTTCCTCTTGTGATTGTCGGGCTTGCGGGATTGTTGATCCTTCTCATGGTCACTCCGCTTTTCGATATCCCTTTAATTACCTGGCTTGCTAAGAAAACGATTCTGCTACCTCTCGATCAACTCGGTCTCTCCGAAGCCGCCAATCGGGCCATCATGAGCGTGGTCATCGTGGCTGTCGTCGCAATCTATCATTTTAACCGGCCAAAACCGAGCCGCTGGAATCCCATTGCGCCCATCGTGACCAAGATGGCGTATTTTTATCTCGCCACCAACACCGTATCCGCAGTGGTCTGGACCGCCAATGCGGTCAAGCAGCAGTTTAATCACGAGCGCTTCGACATTCATGGGAATGCGCTTGATGGCTACGTGATCACTCCGGATGGCGAGGTGAAATATTATCCTCTCCGGAGAAAAACGGATCCGACCTTTGGGATTCCGCTCCAACCGGTGACCCGTGAGGTCATGCCCGGACTTGAAAGCTACGAGCGCGGAGAATTCGCCCGGGTCCAGCCTTCTGCAAGCTCGTGGATGACGCGGGGAGGATCTGCCAACCTTTGGTATACCCGGGATGAGAACGGAGGACTGGTGTTTTGGAACGGGGCGGGATTCGACCTCTATCTGATGAAGGAACTGAAACCCGTGACTGCGGAAATCCGGGCGGAGTGGGAAAAAGAACATCGGGAGGAACTTGCCGCCGAAAGCAAGCGGCGCGACGAAGCCGAGGTCCGCCAGCAGGCTCTGGCTGAGACCGCCCGCCAAAAAATGGAAGCAGAGAAAGCCCGCGCCGAGGTCGAGGTCCTCCGACTCAGGAAAGAGGATGAGGTTGAGAGTTTGCGACGCAGGATCGCCCTGGCCGAAGCCAGGGAAAAGGCCTTGGCGGAATCGGAACGGGAAACGATGCGGGTGGCGGAGTCCCGCCCGGAGGCTAGATCCCCGGCGAGGCAATACTCGACGGCCGCGAAGGCTTCCCTATCTCAACCCCAACCCGCGACGGAACGGGACCTTCTCATCCGGCAAGCCGAGGAATCGTTGAGAAGGGCTCGGAAACGCTAAGTTTGAAAACTACAAAAATGAACGATACTACCTACTGTGAAATTTGCGGTCTCGAGACTGGCTCGGAAGTTGAGACGGACTTTCCCCCTTAATCTTCCGTTGATTTCGGCCTGCAGCCCTTTCAATTCCTACATTTCAGCTATTTCAATATTTCAAATGTAGCCATGCATTTGAAATTTTAATCATTGACATAAATGAAGGTCCTGTCTAATTTATGGCCATGCGAACGAAATCCGGCAACCTGCACCTCGAAATCCAGACCTCGCGCAAAAGCCCCGTCGGACTCCTCCGCACCTCCGCCCGCGTCAAGGCCACCGGAAAAATCGTC
>Ga0335398_10001759_pt1 | contig 35889 bp, 16 predicted proteins | sample BON03_FD_205742 | JGI IMG/M metagenome (GOLD analysis project Ga0335398, IMG submission 205742) | Freshwater microbial communities from Lake Bonney liftoff mats and glacier meltwater in Antarctica - BON-03 (spades assembly) (version 2) | ecosystem: Environmental > Aquatic > Freshwater > Ice >... | reverse complement strand
AGAGGTTTGGGCAGTGGGGGAGGGGGGGGGGGACGGGGGGGGGGGGGGGGGTGGGGGGGGGGGGGTGATGGGGAGGCATGGACGAATGAGGGACGGCCACGAACGAGCGCGCGCGCTAGCGCGCCACCGCAGCGCCTCCCGCCGCCGCCCTCACTTTTCCTCCTGCGTCGTCCGAGGGCGCGACGATGCGGGTCACGCGAAAGCGCGACAGCGCCCCGGCAAACGGCGACGGCTCGAGGTGCTCGAGCACCTCTCCCTCGACCCACGCGCCGGGCACCTCGAAGGAGGCGCCCGAGGCCGTGCGGACGAGGACGACGTGCTCAAAAAAGAGGCGCTCTGCAGCGGGCGGCGGCGGCGGGCGGCGGGCGGCGGCGGGCGGCGGCGGTGGCGGGCCGTCGGCCGGGGGGGAGGGGGCGGAGGCGCGGGCGGCGGCGGCGGCGGCCGCGCGCGCGACGGCGCGGCGCGAGAGCGTGTAGGTCATTCCCTCCCAGACGGGCTGGGGCCCGGCGGTGGGGCCGACGTCGAGCAGCGCGTACCGCTGCTGCTGGTGCGGCAAAGGGGCAAGCCGTTGGGCCGCGGCGGTGGCGGCGGCGGCTGGTCGGGCGGCGGCGGCTGCGACGGCGGCGGCGGCGGCGGCGGTCGGCGCGCGGCGGGCGCTGGAGACGGCCTTGGTGGCGCGTGCCGCGCGTGTGGCGCTCATGCCGAGCGCTGGTGGCATTGTGGGCGTCCGATGAAATATAGAATGGAGGGAGGGAGGCGCAAAAAAAGGAAAAAATGAGCCCTCTTGTCGGGACAAACGTGCGAGAAGAAAAAAAGGCGGGCTTGGTGTTGAAACAGCAGTGATTCGAAGAGTCCCAGGGGGGGGCGAGGCTGCAATGATTGAATGTGGGTTTGGACGCGATGTGACTTGAGGGCGCGAGGTTTCGGAAGAGCAAGAGAGCAACAAGAGAGAAAAAGGCAGGACCTCGACTTCCATCTGTCGCTCCTCTTCAGAAACGCTACGCAACGAGCGTAGCATCACCACCATCGCGACATACACATCGACGCAGCAGCGCGGACTCAACCCTCCCCCCCCCCCTCCCCCGCGCGCCCTCACACCCCGTTTGCCACGCTGAGAACAACGCTCTGACCAAACGCTCCCAACAACAGAAGCAGCGAGAGCGCGAGGGAAGGGCGCGCCCACGCGCGCCCACGCAAGCAGTTTCTAGGTAGACCGTCATCACCACCACCGGGAGCACCACCACCACCAGGAGCCCCACCCCCGCTCCCCCACACCACCCGAGATGCAGGGCGGCGGCGGCGGCGTTGGCGGCGTTGGCGGCGCCGGCGCGCACCCCCTCGCGCCGCACCACCCGCCCGCGCTCAACATCCGCCAGAAGCAGGCCGACGCGCTGCTGCGGCTGCTCGACCTGTCCGGCCCCTCCTCCTCCCCCTCTACAGAGGACACCGAGTACAAGGTTCTCGTGCTCGACCGCTTCTGCCGCGACGTCGTGGCCCCCCTGCTGCGCGTCCACGCCCTGCGCCGCGCGGGCGTCACCCTCCACCTTGCGCTCGAGTCCCCCGACCGCCAACCGATCCCCGACGTGCCCGCCGTCTACCTGGCCCTGCCCACGCCCGAGGCGGTCGACCGCGTGGTGGCCGACGCCTCCGCCGGCCTGTACGACCGCGTGCACCTGTGCTGGGCGACGGCGCTCCCCCCGCCGCTGCTCGAGCGCCTGGCCGCGGGCGCCGTGCGCGCGGGCGCGGCCGCGCGCGTCGCGCGCGTCTCCGACGCGTTCTGCGCCTTCGTCGCGCTCGAGGCCGGGCTGTTCACCCTGGCGCTGCCGGACGCGTACGTCGCGCTGCACGACCCGGCCGCCCGCGAGGCGCAGATCGAGGCCACGGTCCGCGCCGTGGTCGACGGCCTGTTCTCGGCGCTCGTGACGCTCGGGTGCGTGCCCGTGCTGCGCGCGCCGCGCGGCGGCGCGGCCGAGCACGTGGCGAGGCTGCTGGACGCGCGCCTGCGGGAGCACTTGAAGGCGCGGCACAACCTCTTCTCCGAGGCCGAGGCGGGCGGCGGCGGCGGCGTGGGCGGGGCGGGCGGCGGCCAAAGCCACCACCACCACCACGGCCACAGCCTTGCGTCGTCGGCGCTGCTGTCGCGGCCGCTGCTGGTCTTGCTGGATAGGAATTTCGACCTGGGCGTGATGGTGCGGCACGCCTGGTCGTACAAGCCCCTGGTGCACGACGTGCTGGGCATGCGGTCCAATCGCGTGACCCTCGCGCCCGAGCCGCAGCCGGGGGCGGGCGCGCCGGCGTCCGCCGCCGCCGCCGACGCGCTCTCGGCGGCCGGCGCCGGCGCCGGCAAGCCGCGCTCCTATGACGTGGACGAGACCGACTTTTTTTGGGAGCAGTGCGGCTCGCTGCCGTTCCCGCGGGTCGCGGAGGAGGTCGAGGCGCAGCTCCAGCGCTACAAGCGCGCGGTGGACGAGATCAACGCGCGCACCGCCGCCGAGGGCGCAGGGAACGGCGCGGGCGCGGGCGCGGGCGGCGGCGGCGGCGGCGGCGCCGACGGCCGCAGCGAGACGTTCGGCGACCCGGACGAGGCCATGCGCCGCAACGCGCGCTCGCTGATGGCGGCGGTCTCGTCGCTGCCCGAGCTGCAGGAGCGCAAGCGCGTGCTGGACAAGCACACCAACCTGGCCACGGCGCTGCTCGGCGCGATCAAGGGCGGGGGGCTGGACCAGATGCACGGCCTCGAGGACGAGCTGCTGGCGGGCAAGGCGGACGGCGCGCAGGTCCTAAGGGCAGTCGGGAGAGCGGGCGGCGGCGGCGGCGGCGGCGGCGGCGGCGGCGGCGGCGGCGGCGGCGCGGGCGACAAGCTGCGGCTGGCGCTCGTGCACGCGCTGGCGGCGCCGGGCCCGCTGCCGGAGGCGGAGCTGCGCGAGCTGAGCGACGCCTTGCGCGCGTGCGGGGCCGACACCACGGCGCTGGCGTACGTGGCGCGCATGCGGCGCAACGGCCTGATCGGCGCGGGCGGCGGCGGCGGCGGCGGCGGCGCGGGGCTCGGCGGCGGCGGCGCGGGCGGCTCGGCGGCGCAGCTGGCCGGCGGCGGCGGCGGCGGCGGCGACGTCATTCTCGGCTGGGCCGACAAGGCCCTGGGCGCCGCGACCAAGCAGATGCGCACCCTGCTGTCCGGCGCGCGCCAGGCGCCCGTCGTCGCCGTCGTCGAGGCGCTGATGGACCCGAAACCCGGAGCGGGCGCGGGGGGCGGCGGCGGCATGGGCGGCGGCGGCGGCGGCGGCATGGGCGGCGGCGGCATGGGCGGCGGCGGCGGCGGCGGCGCGCCCAACGAGCACGACACGTTTTTGGTGTTCGACCCCAAGCTGCCGCCCGGGCGGGCCGGCCCCGACCGCGCGCGCGGCCCCTTCCGCGACGCCATCGTCTTCGTGGTGGGCGGCGGGAACTACCTCGAGCGCGAGCACCTGGCCGCGTGGGCGGCGGCGGGCCCCAAGGGCGGGGGCGCGGCGGGCGCGGGCGGCGGCATGGGCGGCGGCGGCGGCATTGGCGGCGGCGCGGGCGGGTTCGGGGCCCGCACGGTGGTGTACGGCGCGACGTCGCTGCCGGGCGGCGCCGAGTTCGTGACGCAGCTGGAGGAGCTCGGGAGGAGGAGCGGCATCGTCGGGGGGGGGTCGGCGGCGGCGGCGGTGGTTGGCGGCAGCGTGTTGTAAATTGTTGGCACGCCCGACGTCGGCCTCCCACGCGGCGCGGTGCGCCTCGAGCAGCTGCGCCTGCTGCTCGGCGTGCAGGGCCGCGTCCTCCAGGGCGCGCGCGGCGTAGGCCGCCTCCACCAGCTCGTTCGTCGTCGTCTTTGTCCATTTCACGCAAACCACCACCCAAAAGAATCGTCGTCGTGTTTACAACACAAACGCACTCTGTCTCTGGCTCTATCGAGGTGGGCCCACGCTATGACCAAGGAGTCTCTTGAGGGAAGGATCAGCGGCGGCCCTTGCCGCGGCCACCACCACCACCGCCGCCGCCGCCGCGCCCGCCGCCGCGCCCGCCGCCGCCGCCGCTCGCCCTGGCGCCGCCGCCGCGCCCGCCGCCGCCGCCGCCCTTGTCGCGCCCGCCCGCGCCACCGCCCTTGCCCTTGCCGCCGCCCCCGCGGCCCCCCCGGCCGCCGCCGCCGCCCTTGCCGCCGCGCGACGACGCGCCGGCCCCGCGCCCGCGCTTGTCTGCCAGCATGCGCTTGTCCAGCGGCGGGCCCTTGCCCCGCTTGCCGCCGCCGCGCCCGCCCGCCGACGCCCCCGCGCCGCCCCGGCCGCCCTTCTTGGCGCCCTTCTCCGCGCGCGCCTTGGCGTAGAGTTTCTCGACCTCGCGCAGGCGCGCGCCCATCGGCACGTCGTCCTGCGCCGCCACCTGGTTGGCCTTGGCCCGCGCCGTGTCCAGCCGCAGCTGCAGGCGCTTGCGCTTGCGCGCCTTGGCCTCGGCCACCTTTTTGATCGGGCGCGCGTCGGCCGCCCGCAGCTGCGCCTTGGCCTCCTCGACCTCCTCGCGCGTGACCGAGGGGATCGGCCGCATGTGCTTGCGCTCGTCGTCCTGGAACCACTTGGGCAGGGGGACGCCGCCGTCGTCGAACGCGCGGCGGTTGTACGCGGCCTCGAACAGGGAGAGCTTGCTCTTGCGGCGGAGCATGCGCTTGGCCATCGCCATGACCTCGGCCTTGCCGCGGTCGTCCAGCGCCTCGAACTCCTCCGCGTCAGAGTCGTGGCCGCCGCCGGCGACGCCGCCGCCGATCCCGCCCGCGCCGCCGCCGCCGCCGCCGCCCTCGCCGTCGGACGAGGCCTCGCCGTCCGAGCCGGTCTGGGGCCCGACCGCAAAGGCGGCGGCGGTGATGGGGGCGCCGCCACCGCCCGCGGGCGCGGCGCCGCCGCCGGACACCTTGCTCTTCTTCTTGGGCGGCCTGGCGGCGGCCTCGTTGTCGTCGTCGTCGCTGTCGTCCGCGTCCTCGCTGTCGCCGAGGGCGGCGGCGGCGGCATCATTGCCGGCCTCGTCGCCGCCGTCCGACTCCTCGCCCTCGTCGCTGCCCAGACTGCCGTCAAAGTCGCTGCTGCCGTCGGCGTCGCCATCATCCGCCGCCGCCGCCGCCGCCGCCTGGGCCCGCAGGCGCCGCTGCCGCGCGGCGGCGGCGGCGGCCGCCGCCGCCGCCGCCGCCTTCGCCGCCGCCGACGCGCCGTCGGCGGCCAGCAGCAGGTCCGGGTCGTCAAACTCCTCTCGGCCAAACCACTGTGCCGCGACGGCCGCGGGGGTCTTGGGCACGCCCGCGCGCGCCTCGTCGAGGCGGACGACCAGGCCGCCGCCGTCCTCCTCGTCCTTGTGCGCGCGGCGCGCGCCGGCGCCGCCGGGCGTCGGCACCGGCGGCAGGGCGGCGCCGTCCTCGTCCTCGTCGTCGTCCTCGCCCCCGCCGACGCCGACGGCCTCGTCAAACGCGGCGAGCTCGCCCGCGTCGTCGCCCAGGCGCGCGCGGCGCTCGCGCTCGGCGGCGACGCGCTTGCCGCGGCGCGTCAAGTAGTCGGCGTACGACGTCTCCAGCGACGCGTCCAGCTCGCGCTCGTAGCGCGCCTCGGCCTCGTCGCTGTCGCCGTCGTCCTCGCCGCCGCTGCCGCTGCCGCTGCCGCCGCCGGAATCGGTCGACGGCTCGGCGAGCTCTGCCATTTCGTCGTCGCCCGGCGCGTCGGCCTCGATGAGGCCGTCGAGGCGCGCGGCCGCGCCGCGCTTGCCCTTGAGCGCGCCGACCAGGCTGAACAGGGAGCTCGCGCCGCCACGGCCGCCGCCGCTGCCGGCGCGGCCGCCGTCCTCGGCCGAGGGCGCCAGCAGCGCCGCGCCGCCGCCGCCGGCCGCGCCGCCGCCGTCCTCGCCGACGATGCCGGCGCTGGCGTCCAGCTGCGCCGCGCGCACGCGCGCGCGCTTCTTGGCCTCGCGCTTCTTGCGGCGCTCGCGCTTGGCGCGGGCGTCGGCGCGCGCGCGCACCGACTTCATCTCTTCCATCAGCCGGCGGTCGCCCACCGCCTCGCCGTCCTCCTCGCCGCCGTCCTCGGCCGCGCCCTCGCCGTCGCCTTCGCCGTCGCTGTCGCTGCCGCTGTCGCTGTCGCTGCCGCTGCCGCCGCCGGCCCGCCTCTTCTTGCCGCCCCCTCCCGGCTTGCGCTCCGCCTGCCCCAGCTCGGCCTTGAGGTCGCGCCGAAGCGCCAGCCGCCACCGGAGCAGCGCCTTGAACTCGGACCGCCCGAGCACCTGCAGGTCGCCGCACAGCAGCCGGATCTCTCGGACGGTGGCCGGGTGCGCGCGGGCGGCGGCGGCCAGGCGCGCGAGGGCGCCGGCCGCGGCGGCGTCGCCGTTCTCGTCGTCGCCGTCGTCGCCGGCGCCGGCGTCGGCGCGGGCCGAGGCGGCGAGGCGCTCGAGCTCGGGAAAGGCGCCCGCGGCGGCGGCGGCGGCGCCGTCCTCGCCGTCGTCGCCGGCCGAGGGCGGCGCGGCCTTGCCGGCCGTCACGGCCGCCAGCAGGCGCGCGCCCTCCTCCTCGGGCGGCTCGCCCTCGCGCCCGAGGTCCAAACGGGTGAAGCGGCCCAGCATCTCGACCGGCGCGTCGCTCGCCAAGAAGGCGGCCACGGGCGCAGGCCGGTGCGACGTCGACAGGCCCTCCTCGTACCCCTCTCGGTGGCGCTTCTGCTTGGCTGCGGCCTGGCGCAGGAGGGCCTCGGGACCCGAGGGCCGGGCGGCCAGGACGACCTCGCGGAACAGCACGCGCGGGTCGAGCAGGCGCGGGTCGATCTTGGCGGGCGCCTTGTAACCCAGGCACACGACGAAGATCTCGGCCGACGCGCTGCGCGAGGCGGCGGGCTTGGTCGCCTCGGCGCGCTCGAACAGCTGCCGCAGCGCGTACATGAGCGCGTTGTAGTCCTGGCTCCGGAAGACCTTGGTCACGAAGGTGCCGCCCGGCTCGAGCGTCTCCGTGGCCAGGCGCAGGGCCTCGAGCGCGAGCGCCGACTGGGTGTAGGCCTCGGACGCCCACACGCCGCCGACGTTGGGCGCTCCGTCGTGCAGCACGACGCCGAACCGCCGGCCCGCCGCCTCGCGCCGGATGGCGGCGCGGCATTTCTGGGTGGTGATGTCCGAGGCCAGGGTGCGGCACCCGCGCACGGGCTTGATGGGCACGAGGTCGACGCCCAGCAAGAGCGAGCGCGGCGGCAGGGCGGCCGCCGCCACCTGCAGCCAGCCGCCCGGCGCCGCGCACAGGTCGAGCAAGGCGGTGCAGCCGTCCAGGAATCCGTACTTGCGGTTGAGTTGGATGAGCTTGAAGGCCGCGCGGGAGCGGTAGCTGTTAAGGGTGTTGCGGGGTGTTGTTTTTTGGCGGGTTTTGTCGTGGTTTGGAGGCGGGGGTTGGTTGTGAGCGTGTTTTTTTATTTGGCCTTTGGTTGCAGGAGAGAGAGAGGGGCGTCGCCGCAAGGGAAGGCGGGCCGACGCCAGGCGCACGCGAGAGAGATAGACACGATCGGAGCCAAGAAAAAAGGACACGCACCCTTGCTCCTTGGCCAGGTAGTAGTACTTGTCCAGGCGGTTCTTCCCCTTTTTGGTCTTCTTCGCCATCTTGTTGTTGTTGTGGGTGTTGGTGTTGCCGCCGCACTAGGCGTTTCGAGGTGCTTTTTCCGGCCGGGCAAAGCGGCGGCGGCGGCGATGCGCCGACGGCTCGGGAGCTTTTTGGCGAGCGAGCGCCCTCCTCTGTCCCTTTGCGCCGGCTACCGCGCGCTCGTCCCTGTGAAGAGAGACGAGAGGCGCGTGTGCTGGGCCCTTGTGTGGGGCGCGGATGCGCTTTTGGCGGAGAGAGCCGCTCAAAGGGGGGGGCGGGCGGAGAATAGGCGGCGCGACAAGTCGAAGAGATGGCCCCTCTGCTGGCGCGTGCGTGCTCTCGTTGCCGGGCGGCGTGTGTGCTACGGATGCGGTATGCTACTTTGTTGAAAGGACGAAGCGACTCTTTGTGCGTGCAGTGGATCATAAGGCATGCGTGGCGGTCCCTCCCCTTGATGCGCCGCCGCCCCGCCGCCGCTGGCGCCCGCGCCCCTCGTCTTCGTCGCCACCAGGCACAACCCGCTGCTCCTCCACACGCCGTACTGTCTCTCCACATCCAATTCACCAAAGCACACACACCAAAAACAACTGACTTCACTTATGACCCCGGACCCCGCAAGCCAAACACTGACGCGGCGACACAAACGAAGCTCACGATTGACTGAAAAACAGGCCTGTCCCCGATTTTTGCAGATAGAATCGATTGACCACCGCGCCAACGCAGCAGCGCTCGTTGCGCCCAAACTTTCTCCAACTACCGTTGATTATCGCCGGCATTAAGCACCACCACAACGCCATGGCGTGCCTGCTGTCCGCGCAAGAGATAATCGACCTGGAGGAGGGGGGCCGCGACGACGCGCACGCGCGCCGCCCTGCGGACCCCGCCGATAAGACCGAGACGGACGTGCTGCCCAAGGGGTACCTGTTGGGTGAGTGCAGCAGCGCGATGGAGAGAACAGCGCGATGGAGAGAAGGAGTCTCTTGCCGCGTCGAGTGACGCCCCAACCGCGTCGGCTCTCACCTCCCTCGCCGCAACCCCCGACGGCCCCGCCCGAACACAATCAAATCACATCTCAGTGCTGCTGCTCGTCGTCCTCTTTGCGGGCGTGCTGCCCGCATCCTTTGTCCTGTGGGCCTGCCTGAGCCTCTTCTTCGTGTCGACGTGCACCCGCCTCAACGCGATCGAGCGGCGGCAAAAGCGCGCGGCCGCCCGCCACGACACCGACGCGGCCGGCTCGTCCTCGGGCGACGACGACGACCACGGCGGCGGCGGCGGCGACATCGAGGGCGAGCGGGGGCAGCGAGGGCCGGCCGCCACCACCGCCACGGCGCGCGTGCTGCCGCCCGCGCCGCACCCGCTGCTGCACCGCGAGCCCTCCGTGCCGGGCTTGCTGCCTGTCGGCGGCGGCGGCGGCGGCGGCGGCGGCTCTGCGGCAGCGGGCCTCTCTCTCGGCCCCCCTCACTCGCGTCTTGTTGCGATGGCCGCGGCGCTCGCGGCCGCCGGCCTGCCCCCCGGCGCGCTGCCGGGCGGGTGGGCGGGCCGCCGGCCGGCCGAGGCAGTGACGCTCGACATGCCGTCGTCGGCGCCCGACCTGGTGGAGCTGGGCGCCGCGACGGGCGGCTTTGGCGGCGGCTTTGGCGGCAGCGGCGGCGGGGCGGTGGCTCAGCACTGGGCAGGCCCCGGCCGCAGCGAGGCCGCCGCCACAAATTACGCCGCCGCCACCACCACTGCCGCGCCCTACTCGCCGCCGGTGTTTCGGCGGCACAGCGTCGCTTCGACGCTGGCGGCCACGGCCGCGTCGTTTCCCCTTCCGCCGCCCGCTTTTGCCGCTGCGGCGGCGGCGGCGCCGCCGCCCTCGGCCGCCGCCGCGCGCCAACTGCTCTTCCCGCCGCACCTGCAGCAGCAGCAGCAGCAGCAGCAGCAGCAGCAGCAGTCGCAGCAGCAGCAGGAGGAGCGACCAGGCCAACAGAACATCCCGCACGCCGCGGCCATCGAGCTCCTCGGCGCGCACCTGGCGCTCGCCGCGCGCGAGCTGACGCCCGGCGACTACGACGCCCTGCTGGCGCTCGACGCGGCCGCCGCCGCCGCCTCCGCCGCCGTCGCCGCTCTCGGGGGCGGGGGCGGGGGCCGGGCGCCGGCGCCTTTCCTCTCGCTGCGGCCCAACTCGGGCGCCGAGCTGTACTTGGCCGCGACGGGCGGGCACGGGCGCGGCGCGCTTCCGCGCGCCGTGAGCGACACGGACATCGCGCGCCTGCCGACGCACATCTGGGAGGGCGCGGGAGCAGGGGCGGTCGGTTCCCCTAGCTCGTCGGACGACGGCGGCGGCGAGCGCGGCGGCGGCGCCTCGGCGGCAAGGGCCGGCAAGGAGAAGGAGCAGCAGCCGCTCCTGCCCGCGGCTCCCGCCTCCTCCGACGGCCCGCGCCCCTCGGACCGCAAACAGGCGCACCCGAAGCCGGAGGAGCAGTCGCCGAGCAACGGCGGCGACGGGCAGCAGAGGCGGCGGGGCGGCCGCGGGCGCGGCAGCCCGCCGCCGGCGCCGGCGCTGCCACCGCCGACGCCGCCGCAGCACCCTCGGGCGCCGCCGCCGCCGCCGCCGCCGCCGCCGCCGCCGCCGCTGCCGTTGCCGCCCCACGCCGCCGCCGACCCCGTCTGCGCCGTGTGCCTCGAGGGCTACGCCCGCGGGGACGCCGTCCTGACCCTGCCCTGCCTGCACCGCTACCACCGCGCGTGCGTGGGCAAGTGGCTGATCGAGCGCGGCGCCGACGCGACGTGCCCCGTCTGCAAGACGCCCGTCTGGGTGCAGGACTGCTGATTTGTCCCTCTTTGTCTCTTGTGTGTCCCGCTGGCGCGCGCGCGCGCGCCCGCCTCCGCCCCCCTCGCGCGATGTCTCCTCGCTCTCTTGTGCGCCCGATCGTCGCCTCGTGCCCTCGTCCCCGCCCTCCCCCGCAGCCCTCAATGTGTGGCCCATCGTAGATACCGGCTTTCGTGCGCCCGTGCTCGCCCACCTTAATCCCCTTGCAATCATGTGTTTACGATCGATCTCCTACAGCTGCGATGTCCCTCTTTTTTTTTTCCTCGGCCGCTCGGGCGCTCGGCGCCGCGCGGGGCCCCTGGCGCTCCGTCCCCTCATCCCTTGTCCCATCCGCCGCGTCGGCACCGGATCGCCGAGCAATCCTGGCGCGCGAGGGGTCCCCCCGCCGCGCGACTCGGCCCGCATGGCGGCGCGGGTCGAGGCCAGCTACGGGCAGCTGCCGCGCCGGCGCGCTGGCGGCGGCGGAGAGAGGGGCGGGGGGCCGGCGGCGGGCCCGACATCTTGGCCATGCCGGGAGCGCCGGCGCGCCGCGAGGCCAAAGCAAGCGAGCCCCCGCACGCCCTACGTCCCCCATCCCTCCGCACCCTTTGTTGTAGTCCACACACACCCAACTTCTTCCCATTTCATCCCTCCCCCCCGCCCTCCCCCCGCATCGCACGACGATGGCGCGCGCCATTTGAAGAAGGAGAAAGAGACGTCAGCCCCCCGCCTTTCCCCTAAGAGGGCATCAGCCGCACCGGGGTGTTTGAAGACGCGCGCGCGCCCCGGGACATGGAGGCCCCCCTGGTGGAGAGTGGCGGCCCGCCGTGCGAAGAGGCTCAGCGCATCGCAAAGTGAGTGCCGCCTGCCCGAGGAGGCGGGACATCGGCGGACGTTGGTTGGCGCTACAAACAAACGGGAGAGAGAAAAAAAAAACTGGCTCGGCGACCGCGAGCAGGACAGAAAACCCTCAGCGCCAAAGTCTTCCCGGGCGCGCTCGCCCGCCCCGTGCGCGCGGAAGCCGAGCAGAGGCCCGTCTGCTCGCCCCGCGACGCGCCGCGGGCGCGCTCGCGGCGCAGGCGCCCGCGATTTGGCCACGGCAAACGCACGCCGCACGCGTGCGCACGCCGGCGCCCACGCCCTGCGGCACGGCGCGCCCGCGTTTCCCCGCCCCCCCCGCTTTCTGCGGGGAAACAACATGCACTTTACTCACGCGCCAAACACCTCTCTCCGCTCCAACCACCCGCCCACAGGATGTCCGAGCCGCGCTGCGGTGTCATCGTCGTCACGGCCCTTTGCCCGCCCGAGCTGGCCGACCGCGCCGAATGGTGAGTGCTCGGAACAAAAAACAAAAAGAGGCGGTGTCAACGGGTCGGCGCGGCGGCGCCGCGTTTGCCGCCCATTTTTCAGACGGGCCCCGGGTGACGCCCCGCCAACCAACGCCGCGACGAATCGTCCGGGTTTTTTCTGGACGGGAAGCTTCCGGCGCGCCCGCCGCCGGCTCGGACCCTCCCGGCGTCACGCGCGCCGGGGCGTCTGCGCACCATCGGCAGTGGGCGCCGCGCCCGATCGGCCCGGGGCGGGGGGGGTGAGCAAAGGGAGAGGCCGAGCGCAGCCAACCTACGCGCCGGCTCCTCCGCCCCCCTCCCTCCCCTCTCCCTCTCCCATTGGGGGGTCACCCGAGCTCCTTCGCGGCCCGCCCGACCGAGGCCCCGCCGACCACCTGCGGAGCCCGATGCCGGCGCATCGACCGCCCGCGCGACTGTTTCGCGCGCGGCCGGGCCCGCGGCGCCCCTGGTTCGGGTCTTGGGCGGCGCGCGATGGAAGCAGAAGCGTTTGGTTTCGTTTGTGGCGGTCTGCACCCGCCCTCCCTCATCTGCTCCGCCCCCGGGTTCGCGGCAGATGCCGCACTCACGGCACTACGCAACCCGAGGGCGACCGCGGCTCGACCCGCTGGGCCCCGCTTCAGCGACCCACTGCTGCTGCTGCGCGCCGTCCGCGACCATCAACTGAGGGCGCTGCCGCGCCCCGCCCGCCGCTCGCCGTCTCGCGCGTGCTCACCCGGTTCGCGCCCCCCCCCCCCCCCCCCCCCCCCCCCGCCTTGTTTCCAAAACCAAACCGACGAAAAAAACAGGTCGATCGACCAGTTCGTGCTCGCCAAGAAGCTCGGCGGCGGCTACGCCTCGACCGTCTACCTGGCCATCGACCGCGCCACGGGCCTGCAGGTCGCCGTCAAGAGCTACCACCGCCACAAGCTCTCGGCGCTCAACCACTACCAGGTGCGGTTGAAGCGGGAAATAGGGGGGCGGGGGGCGACCGCGTTTTTTGCCTCCGCGGCGGGGGGGGGTTCCTCATTCCCCCGAGTCTGGCGCGCGCTTCTCGCGTTTGCTGGGGGCCGTCTCGAGAAGGGCGCCCCGTCTGTGCGCTTATTTCTAACTCCCAAGCCCTCGCCGTCGCTCACACCTCTTTTTCCCCGCGACAACCCAAAAAAAAATGACAAAAACGCGAAACAATCACACGATCCCCGCAAACGCGCAACAACGCATCCACAGGTCCGCCGCGAGGTGCGCATCCACGCCGCGCTCGACCACCCCAACATCCTCCCGCTCTACGCCGCCTTCGAGGACGAGCTCTGCGTCTACCTGGCCAGCGAGTACGCGCCGCGCGGCGACGTGTTTGGCGAGCTCGACCGGCGCGGCGGTAGCCTGCCCGAGCGCGACGCTGCGCGCGCCGTGGTCGCGCCCTTTTTGTCGGCGCTGCAGTACCTGCACGCGCGCGGCGTGGTGCACCGCGACGTCAAGCCGGAGAACCTGCTGTTCACGGCGGCCGGCGTGCTGAAGGTGGCGGATTTCGGCCTGTCCATAGACATGGCGCGCGAGCTGCCCGTGACGCGCGTCGGCACGCTCGACTACATGGCGCCCGAGGTGGTCGTGTGCCCGGACAAGCCGACCGCGCCCGTGCCGCCGCTGCCGCCGCCGCTGGACGGCGATGAGGGCGGCGAGAGCCGCGGCGGCGGCGGCTACGGCGGCGGCGGTTATGGCGGCGGCGGCGGCTGCGGCGGCGACGACTCGGACGCCTCGGCCGCGACGGCAGGCTTTTTACCGCCGCCCCTCCTGCCCGCGCCGCTGCAGCCGCGCCCGCACTCCCCGCCCGGCGCGCGCTACGGCCCGCCCGTCGACGCGTGGGCGGTCGGCGTGCTCGCCTACGAGCTGACCGTCGGGCGCGCGCCCTTCGACGGCGGCAGCAAGCGCGCCACCATCGACCGCATCCTGCGCGGCGGCCCCGCCTTCCCCGCGTGGGTCTCCGAGCCCGCGCGCCATTTCGTCCTGTGGGCGCTGACGCGCGACGCCGCGCGCCGGCCCCTGGTGGGCGAGCTGGCGCAGCACCCCTGGCTGGCCGCGCACGCAGAGCCAGGCTCGCTCGAGCGCGGGCGCGCCGAAGCGGCGGCGGCGGCCGGGCGCGCCATCCCCTCGCTGGGCGCGTGCCTGGACGCCGAGGGCGCGCCCGAGGATGGCGACGGCGGCATCACCGAGTGCGACGAGGACGACGAGGGCGCCGGCGCCGCGCCGGCGCTCTGTGAGGCCGCCGTCGCGGGCTGCGCCGCCGCCGCCGCCGCCGCCGCCGCCGCTGCCGCCGCCGGGTCACGCCGGCCCCACCCGCTGTCGCGGCACGTGCGCACGGGCTCGGCCGTCGACCTCCTGCGCGGCGGCATGGGTCCCTCGGTCGCGCCCAACCGCATCAAGTTCCTGCTCGGCGGCGCGGCGTCCATGACGTCGCAGCTGTCGATGGAAGACGACGCGGCGATGGCGCTGGCCTTGGCGCACGCGGCCGGCGGCGGCGCGGCAACTGCTGTCGGCGGCGGCGGCGCCGGCCGCCCCGCGTCGCCCGCGCTCGGCGCCTCCGGCGCGGCCCGCGGCGGCCACGGGGCGTCGCCGCGCGACGGCGCGTCCCCCTCCTCGTCGTGCGCGGCCAGTGGCAGCGGCGCCGACTCGGGCGCCATGCTCGACTTCGCGGGCGCTGCGCCGGGAGGCGGCGGCGGCGGCGGCGGCGGCGGCGGCGGCGGCGGAGCAGGCGGCGGCGCGGTCGACGCCCGGGCGCCCTCGCCGTTTGCCGCCGCCGCCGCCGCCCCCGCGGCGGCGCCGGTCTCCGGCGCCGCCGCCATTGACGGCGAGGCCGTCGCCGCCGCCGACCGCCTGCGCGTGCTGATGGCGCGCGCCTCGAGCGTGTCCAACCTCGAGAACATGCGCGCGCACGCGCTGCGCCAGCAGCTGCAGCACCAGCAGCAGCACCAGCACCAGCAGTGCTGGTCGCCGCGCCGCCGGCTGCAGCGCGCGCCCTCGTGCCAGCTGCTGGTGCCGCGCCCGCCGCTCAAGGCCGAGCCGAGCCACTCGTGCTTCGAGCCGGGCGGCCGCCTGCACGTGCCGCGCCCGCCGACGCCCCCGCAGCAGCAGCAGCCGGTGGCGATCCCGCAGCACCAGCAGCAGCAGCAGCAGCAGCAGCAGCAGCAGCAGCCGCAGCAGCAGCCGCCGCCGCACCAGGCGCCGCCGTTGCAGCAGATGGGCGCGCCCGCGCCGCGCCCGCACGCGCTGCCGCCGGCGATGTCGCCGTCGCCCACGCGCCCGCCGGCCATGCCGCGCTCGGACTCGTGCCGCTCGTTCGACCAGAACGCGCCGCCCGCCCCGGCTGCTGGAGGCAAGGCCAAGGGCTTTGGCTTGCTGCCGCTCGGCGGCGGCTTCCTGGGCGGCGGCACGGCGCCGCCGCTGCCGACGTCGCGCGGCCTCGCTCAGGCGCAGGCGCAGCAGCAGCAGCACCTGGCGCACCATCACCCCCACCACCAGCCGCCCGTCAGCCCCGCCGGCTCGGCCGCGTCGCTGCTGCACCTCGGCCCGCGCACGCCGCGCGAGCCGCCCGCGTCGCTCGCGACTGCCTACAGCGGCGGCAGCAGCGTGGCGGCGGCGGCGGCCGCGGCGGCCGCGCGCCCTCAGACCGCCCCCGCGACGGGCCCGGGCGTGGACCACGACTCGCCCTCGTCGATGTCGCCCACGTGCTCGGCCGAGCGCCCGGCGTCTGCCGCGGCGGCGGCGGCGGCGGGCGGCGGCGCCGACGCGGCCGCCCCCGCCGGGCTGGCGGCGGCCGCGGTTGCTGCGCGCAGCCAGCAGCACCAACACCAGCACCAGCACCAGCACCACCACAACCTGCACCAGCACCGCCACCACCGCACGTCGTCCATGTCGCTGTCGACCATGCCGGCGCTGCAGGAGGAGGAGGACGTGGCGGTCGCGATTGCCTCGTCGGGCGCGGCGGCCGCGGCCGGCGCCCCCGCCCCCCACCACCCCCTCCAGCGGCAGCAGCCCGCCGCCGCCACCGGCGCCGCCGCCTTTGACAGCTGGCTGCTGTCATCGTCCAAGGCGGCCGTCGCCGCCGGCGGCCCCCCGGCCCCCCGCGCGTGCTCGCACCTCGAGATCGTGGCGGTGGCCTCTTCGGGTGCGGCGCCGCCGGCCGTCGTTGGCGGCGCCACGCGCGACGCCTCGTCGCCCGCGGGCGGCGGCGGCGCCGCCGCCGCCGGCGCGGCGCCGTGCCTCGCGCGGCAGTACGACCAGCACATGGCTGTGGAGCACCAGCAGCCGCACCCGGCCAGCTGCCTGCCCCTGTTCCGCCCCACCTGAGAAGGGGCTGGCTCCGAAACGTGCGGGGGTGTCCGGCCGGGCGGCGTCGGCGCGGCGCACAGCCGCCGGCCGCCCGCCCCCACCTCTCTTTTCCCTCGGCCGTGGCCGCCGCGTCGCGTGTCCCGCCTTGTTTCCTTGTTTTTTGTGCGCCCTTGCCCCGCCATGCCCCATGTGCCGTCGCAGTCGACCGGCAACATGCGCGCGACCCAAGGCATCCTCCTGTGAGGACTTGGGCTCGCCCCGCGTGGAGGTTTTTTCCCCGCTGGCGTTTCGGTCGTCACAACAAAGGGGGGAACGAGGCCGGGAAGAGGGAGCGCGACGACGAGCGAGGCGCAGGCGCTTTCTGTTTCAGTTTTCTCCCCCCTCGTCCTGCTCCCCCTCCTCCTTCCCTCTCTCCCCCTCTCTGCCAGTCGTTCCGCTCTGTGGCGCACTCCCGCCTCGCCCGACCCATCCCTCCGTTTTGGACCTCGATACACACAGCACAAAAACAGCGCACACCCAACAACCACAACGCGCCGCGCGCCCCTTTGCCCCCCCGCCCCGCCGCCCTTCTCACCCCGCGCCCACAGCGGAGGAATGGCAAACACACAAGCGCGGGCGGATGGCGGGGCGCGCGCGCGCGCGCGCCACATCATCGAGCGTCCAAAGCAACCAGAGGGAGGGTCCGCGAGAGTTGGGGCCCTTTCGCATCCCCCTCCCCCAACCTGCGAGCGGAGAGAGAAAGAGAGAGAGAGACAGAGCGACGGAGGGGTGGGGGGTCCGGCGGCGGCAGCTTTTCCCCCTCTTCCTCGTGTTTCCCTTTTCACTGTCGTGGTATTCTTCCCCCGCTTCCCCGGGCGCCCGAGCCATCTCCAGGCGCTGTTCTGTCCCCGAGCTCTCTCCGACGATCCCCCCCCCCAAAAATCCGTTCCGATTTCCTCTCTCCCCCAAGTCTCGACTTTTCGGGCCCGCCCGGACGAGAGGGGTCGCCTCCTCCCGCCGCCCTGCTTTCGCCAAAACCCCGCCCTGCCCCTCCCCTCGCCCCCCCAGCAGCACCCCCGCCGCCCTCGTTCCGTTCCCCCCCGTCCGCTCTGGCCTGTGCCGAAGCGGCGGGACGCGAGACGAGGTTGGGGTCCGCGGCCTGCGCGCGCGTATCAAGCATGCGCGTCGGGCCCGTGTTGCCCTGAGGCGCGCGCCTGTGGCGTCAGGCGGCCGCCCTCCGAACGAACCCCGGTCCTGCCAACACGCCCCCTCCCCCCTTCTCTGTGCGCCCTACTACTTCCATCCTGGTTTCTCTCTCTCTCTCTGGCCCATCTCAAAACGAGAGAACCGAAACAAGACAAAAAAAAACCAACAACACCCCGCGCTGTCACCGCCGCGTCCGAAAACAAACCCGCGCGCCAGAAAAAGAACACCCCTGGATGTTGCTTCCCTGTGGAACTCGCCCACAATACAGCATGTGTAAATATCGGCAACTCCCCAGATCCTCGCTGCGTCGTGGCCTTTTTCGAACATTCTCTCTCGTTTTTGCGAGCGCGGTCGCTTTTTGCCGACAGGGACCGTTCGATCGACAGGCGTCGGCGTGCCTGGGATCGCTCCGACCAAAAGAGCGCCCCGCGGCCCCGCCATTCACACCGTGGGCAACCACTCGCTTGGCCAATCACATTGCCGCGATCGATCCCTGATCAACGGAAGTACCCATGATGCTGCGCGCGGTCGACCACCGTCGAATCGGGATGCCGGCGTTGTCGTCGAGGCGGGGGGGCAGCACCCCCCATCCTCTGCTTCGACCCGCCAGGAGGCGAGGGGCGGCGCGCGCCCGTGCTCTCGGCGCAGAGGACGAGGCCGGCCAGCCGACGCTCTTCATCTTCGGCATGGGGTACACGGGGCGCGAGCTCGCGCGGCAGGCGGCCGCGCGGGGGTGGCGCGTGTGCGGGACAAAGACGACGCTCACGGGCGACGGAGAGGGCGCGGCGGGCGGCGGCGGCGGGGGCGGCGAGAGCGCGGCAGGCGGCGACGGCAGCGTGCAGGTCGTCCGGTTTGCGCCGCGGCGGGACGGCAGCGATCGCGAGGCGACAGTGGGGGGCGCCGACTTGTTGTGGTGAGTCGGTTCGTCAAATCACGGAGAAAAAAGGACGCTCGCCGCCGTCCCGCTCTCTCTTTCTCACGTCGCCCCTGCCTCGCTTATGCCCCCCTCCCCCCCGCCAAAAGAAAAAACGCACACAGCCCCGCCGGCCGCGCCGCCCTGCGCGCCGCCACGCACGTGCTCACCAGCATCCCGCCCGTCGCCACGGCCATGTACGACCCGGCGCTCGCCGCCCAGCTCGAGTTGATGCGCTGGCGCCTCTCTCTTGGGGCCTCGGGGCCAGGACGAGAGGGCGGCAGCGCGTGCGTGGAAGCAGGAGCCCCGGCGCCTCCGCCGCCGCCGCCTCCGCCGCCGCCGCCCCCTCCGCCGCCGCTCGCGTGGTGCGGCTACCTCAGCAGCACGGGCGTGTACGGCGACCGCGGCGGGGACTGGGTGGACGAGGAGTCGGAGCCGAGCCCCTGTTCGGCGCGCGGCGTCGTGCGCCTCGAGCACGAGCGCGCGTGGGAGCGGGCGCTGGCCGCCGCCGCCGCCGGCGTAAACGCTGCTGGCGGCGGCGGCGGCAACGGCCACGGCGACGGCGGCGGCGGCGGCGGCGGCGACGGCGGCGCCGCGCCCGCGCCCCCGGCGCTCCGCGTCTTTCGCCTCGGCGGCATCTACGGCCCGGGCCGCAGCGTGCTCGAGCCGCTGCTCGCCGCCGGCGGCCCGCGCGACAAGGACGACGCCGCCGCGCCCGCGCCCTCGCCCCAGCGCGCGCGGCGGCGGCGGCAGCGCTTCACGTCGCGCGTGCACGTGGCCGACGCCGCGCGCGCGGCGCTGGCGAGCGCCGAGCAGTGGCGGCGGCGGCGGGGCGGGGCGGCGGGCGGCGGCGAGGGCGGCGGCGTCGGCGGCAGCGTCGGCGACGGGTTCCCGCCGCTGCCCGCGCGCGTTTACAACGTGGTGGACGACCTGCCGGCGCCGCGGTCGGAGGTAGAGGCGTACGCGCGCGAGCGTCTGAGGGCGGCCGGGGAGGGTGGGCGTCTCGCGGAGGAGCAGGATGATGGGGAGAACCAGGATGGGGGGAAGGAGGAGGGCGCGAGGACGAGGGCGGCCGGCATCAGCGGCGACGGCGACGGCGACGGCGCCGCCGCCGCCGCCGCCGCGCCGCCGCCGCCGTCGCTGCTGCCGCCGCTCGAGGAGAAGCGCGTGCGGAACGCGCGCCTCAAGCGCGAGCTGCTCGGCCAGGCGCGCCCGCTGCTGTACCCAGACTACCGGCCCGCCATCGACGAGCTCGTCGCCAGGCTTTGAGGGGGGGGGGAAGGGGGGCGTAGACAATACAAAAGAAGATTTCGTTTTTCTCGCGCAGCTGTCGCGCCCCGTCCGTCGTCGGGGCGCCGCGCCGCCGGCCCTCGGTGAAGCCTTGTCTCTCTCTTGCTCCCTCTCTGCATCCCTCCTCTACAGACTCACACACACATGACCGCTTTGCTCTGACTTAATCCGCCGCCATTCATCCGACCCCTCTGTCGCTGCTTTACCTTGACCCCCAGGGAAGATGGTTTGAAACGCTTCTGAAAAAACCAAGTCGATAGAGGGACCTTCCCCTCTCTCGTCTCTTCCTTGAAAGGACACGAAAAACCTCTTTGGGCGCGCGCGCGCGCCTCCTGAATCCCGGCCAGGATGAGCGCCGAGGACCTGCAGGAGGCGCTCAAGCGCCTGCCGCCCGTGGCCGGGTGAGTGAGATGGAGGGGAAGGAGGAGAGAGAGAGGGGAAGGTCTCCTCTCTTCTCGGGGTCGACCCGAAAGGGGAAAAAAAAAAAACTCACTCACTCACCTTGCTCCTTTTCCTCCCGCCGTTTGAAACCCTTTGCCCGAAACGCGCGCGCAGGCCCGCCGGCGGACCGACCCGCAAGTCCTCCAAGGGAGGCTGGACCCAGGAGGTGAGCCAGGCCGCTTGAGGCCCTTTACGGGCCGGCAGTTGCAAGGAGCCCTTTTTTGTTTTTCGGTGTTCTTCCCCTTGCTCTTCGCATTGCTTTTCTTCGGACCCGCCTCCCTTGCACGCGCCTCCCTCTCGCCCCCCGGGTCTTATCGCTCCTGCCACGCCCCTGCGCGCGCGCGACCAATGGGCGCGCGCGTCGGCGCAGAACAAGGGATCGAAACACGCCACGCAATGAAACGGGCCGACGGCCGCCGCCCGCCCGCAACGCGCGGAGTTGTCGGCGCGGGGTCGGCGGCGAGCGCGTTGAAATCGGCGTCACTCGCCGGCCGGCAGTGTTGTATTTGCTGATCGCACGTGGCGCACGAACCACCCCTCCCTCCCTCCTTCCCCAAACGACACACACCACCCTTCGCGCAACAGGAGGACGAGGTCTTGCGCCGCGCGGTGGCGCACCACGACGGCAAGAACTGGAAAAAGATCGGTGCGTTTTTTGTTTTTTGTGCCGCGGCCGCTTGCGTCCGCCGCCGCGGGCCATAAGGGCGGACGCCAAGGGAGGGGCGGGCGGCGGCGGGCAGTCTCTTTCGTCGTCCGCGTCGCTCTCGGCCCTTTCGCGTCTTGCCGCTCTCCTTGCTCCCCGGCCGAGGGCTTGCGGCCCATCGCGCCCATGACCGGATCCTTCAGGCCAACCGAGAAGCTTTCTCGTCGATTTGAAGGGCCAAAAAACATACCATCTCACGCGAAAACAAAATCCAATGCCGCCGCCAAATCTCGAATCTTTGAATTTGAACGACGAAAACCAAAACCAATTAACCAAAAAACCAAAACCAAAAAAAAACCACAGCCACCTACTTCCCCGGCCGCACCGACGTCCAGTGCCTCCACCGCTGGCAGAAGGTCCTCAACCCGAGCCTCGTGAAAGGCGGCTGGAGCCGCGCCGAGGACGACGCCATCGTCGCGCTCGTCGCCCGGCACGGCGCAAAGCGGTGGGCGCTCATCGCCGCGCAGCTGCCCGGCCGCATCGGCAAGCAGTGCCGCGAGCGCTGGCACAACCACCTGAACCCGGAGATCCGGCGGTGCGACTGGACGCGCGGCGAGGACGCGGCGCTGGCCGCCCTGCACGCGCGCCTGGGCAACCAGTGGGCGCGCCTGGCCCCCTTTCTGGCCGGGCGGACGGACAACGCGATCAAGAACCATTGGAACAGCACTCTGCGGCGCCGCGCCGACGCCGGCGAGTTTGACGCGCTGCTCGCCTCGTTCAGGCTGCTGCGGCAGGGGGTGGCGCTGCCGCCCGGCGGGCGGGCGGCTGCCCTGGCGGCGGCGTCGGGCGCGCCGGGCGCGGGCGCGGCGCTGGCGGCGGACGCGGAGGGGCGGGCGGCGGTGGGGCGGGCCATGCGGGCGGTCGACGCGGCCGAGGGCGCGGGCGGCGGCGGTGGCGGCGGGCGCGCGAGCGGCCCGGCGGCGGCGGCGGCAGGAGGCGGCGGCCGGGCAGCAGGGGCGGCGATGGCGGCGGCGGGAGTGGCGGCGGCGCTGGCGGCGGCAGCAGCGATGGTCGCAAGCGGAGCCCAGCAGCAGCAGCAGCCACGCGCCAAGGGCAAGCGCGGGCGGCCCGCGGCTGGCGGCTCGGCCGCCGCTTCGGCCGCCGCCGCCGCAGCATCAGCAGCGGCGGCGGCAGCAGCCCCCCCCGCGCCGCCCTCGGCCGCCGCCGCCGCCCCTGCTCCCGACTCGATCGGCACCCGCCGCCGCCGCAGCATGGCCTCGGCCCTGATGGCCACGGCCGGCATGCCCAGCCCGCAGCTCGGCACGCCCGCCTGGCAGCGCAACTTTTCGGCGGCCGGCGGCGGCGCGCCGGGCAATGTCTCGGCGGCGGCGGCGGGCGGGGGCGGCGCGGGCGGCGGCGGCGGCGGCCGCGGCCAGGGCGACGCCCTGCTGTCGCCCCCGCCGGCCAAGATGCCCCGCTTCCACGCCCCGGGCGCGCCGCAGCACAGCCTCGGCACGCTCACGCTCCCGCACATGGGCACGCCCGCGGACCTGGGCCTGGGCACGACAGGCGCCGGCGGCGGAGGGGCGGGCGTCGGCGGCGGCGGCGGCGGCGGGCCGTTGGCGGCGGCGGCCGCGGCCGCGGGCGCAGCGGCGCGCGTGCTGCCGCCGGTGCTGACGCTGCCGGGCACGGCGACGGGCGGCCGCGCGGGCCGCGGCGCCGTGTCCGCCGTCCTGGCGCACGCGGCGCACCAGCAGCAGCACCTGCAGCAGCAGCAGCACCATCACCACCACCACCACCACCAGCAGCAGCACCAGCCGCAGCCTTTCCCGCTGCCGCCGCTCTTTGTGTCGTCGGCGGCGGCGGCGTCGCCGGCGGCAGCGGCGTCAGGGGCGGGGGAGCCCGCGTCGGGCTCGCGCAGCGGCCGGCGTCGCGCCAACGGCTCGGCCGCGGTCGCCGAGGCGGCCGCGCTCGTGCTTCAGGCGCAGATGCAGGAGCAGCTGCAGCAACTACAACAGCAGCAGCAGCAGCAGCAGGAGCAGGGCAAGGGCCGCAAGGCGCGGCAGCAGCAACAACAGCAACAACAACAGCAGCCGGCGGCGGCGGCAGCGGCCGGACGCAAGCAAAGGGCTCAACAACAGCAAGAGCTGCAGCGGCGGCACGACGCCGTCGCCGCCGCAGCCGCCGCCGCAGCCGCAGCCGCCATCATGGACGACGACGACATGGAGGCGCAGGCCGCCGAGGCGCTCGCGTCGCTCGACACGTCGCGCGGCGACAACGGCGGCACGGGCGGCGGCGGTGGCAGCCCGTGCGACGTCGGCGGCAGGGCGGGCGGCGGCGGCTCGGCGCCCAACTCTACCGAGCGCGCGCCGTCCTCGCAGCAGCGGCGCTCGCGGCGCACGGCGGCGGCGGCGGCGGCGGCCGGCAGCGGGGGCGTGCGGTCCTTTGCGGAGGCGTGGGAGCAGGGCGGGGGCGGGGCGGGCCGCGGCGAGCAGCAGCGGCAACAGCAACAGCAGCAGCAGCACCACCACCACCACCACCACCACCACCACCAAGCGTCGTCGCTCGCGGGCGTGGCGGCCGCCGTGGTTGCCGAGGCCGAGGCGGCGGCCGCCGCCGCCGCCGCGCTCGGCGCGGGCGGCCACGTGCTTCCCCCGCCGCTCCCGCTCAACGCCACGGGCGTCGCCGTTGCGGAGGGCAAGGGGGACAGCGCCGACGCGGCGCAGCGCACTGCTGGGCTCGCGCCCGCGCCGGCGGCGGCCCCCAGCGCCGGCCGCGCCGCCGCCGCCGTCGCGGCGGCCGCCGCCGCCCGCGCGCGCTCGGCGTCGGGGCCCTCGACCGCGCCCGCCACCCGCCACCGCCTCGCGCGCTCGGGCGGGCCCATGTCGCCGCCCGCCTACCGTGCCCGCGCGCCCGGCAGCGGCAGCGGGCCGCCGAGCGCCTCGCGCCTGTCCGCCCGCGAGGCGGCGGCGGCCGCCGCCAACGCCAACGCCAACGCGCCGCCGCCGCCCAGCCCGGCGCTGCTCGGCGGCGGCGGCCCCGCGCTGACCCTGTCGGCCGGCGGCGGCGGCGGCGTGGCGGCGACGGCCGCCCACCTCCTCAAGTCCCCCGCGCCGCCCTGCGGCCTGCCCTGGTCGGCGGGCGTGTCGCCCACGGCCGAGTCGCTCGCGCAGCAGCTGCGCGCTCCGCCCGCGGACGGCACGCGCCGCAAGAGCGGCCTCAGCGCCGCGCTGGGCGCCACGCGCGTGCTGGTTGCGCCGGGGGCGCCGACGGCGGCCGCGGCGGCGAGCGCGGGAGGACGAGGGGGAGGGGCCCCGGCGGCCGCGCCGCCGCCGCCGCCACCTTGTGCCTCTGCCGTCCCGGCCGACCCGTCGGTGGCCAGCGACGTCGTGATGCTGGCCGCCCCTCCCTCCCAGCAGCCCATGTCCCACTCGCAGCAGCCGCGCGGGAAGCGCCCCCGCCCCGGCGGCGCCGCGGAGGACCTCCTCGACGAATGCAACCCGCAAAGCAGCGGCGGCGGCGGCAGCCTGGGCGCCAACGGCGCGGCGGCGGCGGCCGGGGGCGGCGTCGGCGCCTTTGCGGCGTCGGCGGCGGCAGGCGCCCTGCGGCAGGCCGGAGGGCCCCAGGACACGCCGCAGCAGCCCCCGCGCTTCGCGGCCGACGCCGCCAGCGGCGGGGCGCTGCCGCGCAGCACCCGGCGCGCGCGCCTCTCGCTGATGGGCCACCCGGCTCAGCCCGCGGGCGACGGCACCCCTGCTGCCGCTACGGCCGCGGCCGCAGCGGCCACGGGCGGCGCCGCCGCCGCCGCTGGCCGCGCCGCTGCCCTCGCCGCGGGCGACCCCCCGAGCACTGCCGCCCGCGTCTCCCAGCAGGCGCTCGCCTTCGCCACGCCCTACCCGCTGCTCTACCGCGGCCAGAGCCAGGGCGAGCCGGCCTCCTCGGCCGCGCGCCTCCGGCAGCAGCAGCAGCAGCAGCAGCAGCAGCAGCAGCAGCAGCAGCTAGCGTCGGCGGGCGGCGGCGGCGGCGCGGGCCGCGGCCGGCGCAGCAGCGCGGCGCAGCAGGCGGCCGAGCTCGCGAGCGCCTGGCAGGGGCCCGTCGCCGCCGCGGCGCTCGCGGGGCTGACGGCCAGCGCCGGCATGGGCCAGCAGCAGCCGCAACAGCAGAAACAGCAGCAGCAGCAGCGCGAGGCAGGCAACTGGGCGGCCGCTGCAGCTGCCGCCGCCCCGCCGGCGACGATGGCGACGACCACGGCCGCGCGCGCGCTGGCCCTCGTCCCGCCGGCCCCGCCGGCCGCCGAGCAGCGCAATGCGAGCCCTCCAGCCGCCAACGAGCCCGGTGGCGCCAGGGAGGGCGGCTCGGCCGAGCACAAGGGGGCCGGAGGGGCGGGGGCGGCCGCAGCTGCGTCGGGGGCGTCAGCGGCGGCCGCGACCGGGGCGGCGGCCGCCGACGGCAAGCGCCCCAGCCCGCCCGGCTCGGACGAGCCCGCCTGGACGCCCGGCCCGAGCGCGATCTCCCTCATGGGCGACTACCTGCGCGGCGCCGCCGAGATCGCCGACCTCGCCGCGCTGCTGGGCCACGTGACAAACGTCCTGGCGGGCGCGGCCGGCGCGGCCGGCGCGGCCGGCGCCGGCAGGGCTTCTGCGGCGCGCCGATGAGCGCGGCGGCGGAAAAGCCGGAGCGGGGTTTTCGTGTTTTTGTTCACGCGCGCGCGCCTGGACCAGGATGGCCCCAATTGCCTCCCTTCCTCCCTCCCCACCCGACCCCACCCGACCCCACCCGTCGTTTGTTTCGTTTCTCGACACCTGTGCTTTTTCGTTTCTCGAGTTTGCGCCGTTCTGTCGCCGTCATTTCCCGACCCCGTGCTTGTTTTTCTTCGCCGTGCCGAAACCCTTGACACTCGTTTTCTTTTTACTCTCAGTGTTCTGTGTTTCTGTCAAATGCTGCAGCCGTTCAATCGGCTCTCCTGCCGCCGACGCCGCATCAATCGACGTCGGTTCGTTCGTTCGTTTGCCTCTCCGCCGCCGCCGTCGCCCTTCTTCTTCCGCCCCGGCTCTTTCAAAAGTCGGGCAGCAAAAAGTACCGGTGCCGCAGCGCCCCGCCCACGCTCAGCCGCCCCCGGTTGAAGCGGTCGCGCGGCGCCAGCAGCCGCCGCGCGAGGTCCAGCCCCGCGCCCCCCTGCCGGTCGAGCTGAGTGAAATCCATGTTCTGGCCGTTGTAGCGCCGCCACGCGTCCAGGTCCTGGCCGAACGCGCGCAGCTGCGCGTTGAACTGGCGGACGTTGGCCTGCGCGCGCAGCTGCGGCACGGCCAGCTGCACGAGCAGCACGCCCGCGCTGTAGGCGTCGAAGAGGTCGGGACGCCCGTACTGCCACGCGAGCGGCGCCAGCAGCGCGGCGAGCGCGGGAGCGGGCGCGCGCGGGAAATCAATCGGCATCACGAGCTCCTCCGGCGGGCTGTAGCGTGGGTCGAGCATCCCGTACAGCGGGTTGAAGTTGATCCCTGTGGACATGTCGGCCGCCGCGCCAAAGTCGATGATCTTGATCGACCCGTCCGCCGTCACAAGCAGGTTGTCGGGTTTGACGTCGCGGTGAACGATGCCGAGGCTGTGCAGCCGCCGGACGCCGGTCAGCACCTGGCGCAGCACGGCGCGGATGGCCGCGGCCTCGCGCTTCTCGGCCTTGAGCTGCCGCTTGTCGTCCGGCTGCTGCTGCTTGGGCGCGCCGGTCCGGCCGCTGTTGTTGTTGCGCGCGGCGGACGCGCGCGCGGCGGTGAGCGTGCGCAGGACGCCGCGCTGGGGGCCCGCAGAGGCAGCCGCGGCGCCGACGGCCATGGTGCCGACGGGCGAGTTGCCGCGGCTGTTGCCGCGGCTGCCGCCGCCGCCGCCAAACGTGGAGGACGTGCCGACGGGCGAGTTGCCGCGGCTGGCTCGCCTGTTGTTGGCGCCGCCGCCGCCCGACGACGACAGGCCGTCGCCAAGGCTGCCGACGCCGCCGGCCTCGGGCCCGAGTACAAGATCCGCGAGCGCCCCCGGCCAGGGGCCCAGGAGCCCGTCCATCGCGTCCGCCAGGGTCGAGTCGCTCTCGAACTGCCACACGAGCCACTGCCCGCCCGCGCCGCCGCCGCCGCCGCCGCCCGCGCCGGCCACCGCGCCGCCGCCGCCGTCGAAAAAACCGAGGTACCGAGCGCACGAGGCCCGAGCGATGGGGCTGCGCCTCACCTTTCCGTTCATGTACATCTCGACCGCGCCCGTCTCGGCCGCGCCCTTGGCCATGGTCCCCGCGCGCAGGAACTCGCGCCGCACGCCGCCCGTGCGGTCGGCGTTGGTGCGCTTGAGCACGACGCGCCGGCGCTTCTGCTCGGCCGACAGCTTGCCGCGGGTCGTCACACTCTCTCCGTCGCGCGCGCGCACGCCCTCGTACGTGACGCCAAAGTTTCCGCCGCCCAGCTTCTCGCGCAGCACGAAATCGGAGGCGCTCAGGGCGCCGTCGCGCGCGCGCGTCAGCGGGTTCAGCACGAAAAAGTCGACCAGGCTGGCCGCGGGCGACGGCCGCGCCAGCAGCAGGTAGTAGGCGCCGCCGAGGCGTGCCAGGCCGGCGGGAGTCGGCGCGAGGTTTGCGAGCGCGGCGACGTCACCGCCAAAGGTGGCGACCAGGGGCCGCAGGGCGTCGGGTGCGGCGGCGACGAGGGCGTCCACGGCGTGGGACACGGAGGCGCCCGCGGCGGCCACGAGCTCGGGCAGGGCGCGGAGGGGCGGGGAGTTGGCGCTCCTCCTCCTGCTGCCGCTGGTGCTGGTGGTGGGCGTGGGGCTGGGGGCGCTTGCCGTCGATGGTGCGGGCGCGCGCAGGAGCTGGAGGCCGCGGCTACCCGCGATCAGGCGCGAGTGGGACGGAGCCAGGGACCCCGCGGATGCGGCCCCATGCGCGCGCGCTGAGGCGGCGCCGGATTGCCGCATCTCGTCGTTTGAGTGGGACGGTCGATCGAGGGCCTCACAGAGGGAAGGGGGGATTGAGGGGGGGGAGCAGAGTACGTAGCTGCTACGCTTTCGGGTCGTGTATGTGCGCGCGCGCGTCGATTGTGAAAAAGACCTACGTGTACTCGTTGGCGTGGCCACGAACGGGAGGGTTGTACACACGGTGACGCGATATCGCGATCGAACACCAACCGCGTCCGCGCGCGCTGCGCGCCGCCCGCCGCCACCTCGGCCGCGCACCCGTGAATCACCCCCGCTGCTGCTGCTGCTGCGCCCAGTGCCACGCCACCACCTCGTCGTACGCGAGCATCCCCCCGAACACGTCGAGCGCGCTCCCCACCGTCACGTCCACCCGCCCCGCGCCCGCCTCGCGCACCAGCTCCAAATCGCGGAGCGTCCGGGCGCCGCCCGCGTACGTCACGGCCAGCGGCGAGTGCGCTCCCAGCAGCGACACCAAGGAGGCGTCCACGCCGAGCTGCTTGCCCTCGACGTCGACGCCGTGCACGAGGAACTCGTCGCAGCTGCGGGCGAGGGTCGCCAGGGTCGCCGGGGTGACGGCCAGGGAGGAGAAGCGCTGCCACCGGTCGGTCACGACAAAGTAGGGGTCGCCCGCGCCCTCCTCCTCGTGTCCGAGCTCTTTCCTCTTGCCGCCGGCGCCTCGGCCCCCCGCCCCCCCGCCGCCGCCGCCCATCGCCGCCGCCGCCTGCGGCCGCCGCCGGCAGCTCAGGTCGAGCACCAGGCGCGACCGCCCCACTGCCCGCACCAGCCCCGCCAGCAGGCCCTCGTCCAGCTCCCCTGCCCGGAACACGGAGGACGTCACGATGACGTGGCTGGCGCCCGCGTCGAGCCACCCCGCGGCGTTGGCCGCCGTCACCCCGCCGCCGAGCTGCATGCCGCCCGGCCAGGCTGCGAGCGCGGCGCGCGCGGCGTCGCGGCTGGCGTCGTCGGCGCCGAGCATGATGACGTGGCCGCCGGCGAGGCCGTCGCGGCGGTAGAGGGCGGCGTAGTGGCTGGACGGCTCGCTCGACACAAAGTTGGTGCGCGGCTCGTCGTCGCCGTGCTCGTCGCTGGTGCCGGCGGCGGGAGCGTCGGCCGACGGCGGCGACGCCGACGGCAGAGGCGGCAGGTCTTTGAGCGTCGAGCCGACGATTTGCTTGACCTTGCCCTGTTTGAGTTGAGAGTGGATGATGATTGGGAGGGCGAGACAGGAGGGCGGACAGGATCGGTCGGCGGGTTGCGTTCTGCGTACGAGGAGGACACCGATCAAGGGCAGGTTTGTCGTCTCCTCCTGATTCCGCGCACACACACCTTGTGAATGTCGATGCAGGGGCGGAAGCGCACGCACGCTGCCCGCTCGGCGTGGACGCTCGCGCTCGGCGCAGAGGCGTCAGCGCGGGCGGACGCGCGGACGCTTCTTCCGGCGCCTGCCAACATCTAGCTGGGGTTCCAATCGTCCGCGTCTCCGTGTGTGATGCAGTGCGAGGTAGGTTTCGTAAAATGCTTGTTGTTGAGGTTGCCAAAAGTCCAGTACGATTGCAGAGGCGCGGTGGTGTGAGGAGGCGAAGCAGCGAGTTCGCGCGCTATTTTCATCGTCGATCGATCGCCGACGCCGCCGCTGACGCTAACGCCGACGCCGACGCCAACGCGACAGCTTTTCATCTCTATCGCACGCCTGCTTGCATTGCAACAGCACATGACGACGACAGAGGGCACAAAACAGAAGCCGGTCCGGCGGCCGTCAAAGTGCGCGCGCGCGCGCGGCCCCTGCAGCACGGGCGGCGCCCCCCGGCCGCGCCCTCGACGCCGCGTCTCTCGGCCGCTGGGCGCCCGCCGTCGCGCGGAGCTGCAGCGGGCGGTGGCGCGCGGCGGCGGCCGAGGTGGCGGCACGCCTTCCGGAGCGGCGGCCCTTGCTCGGAGCCGGGGGCGGGAGGGAAGGCGCCCCACCGCCATGAGGCCAAGGCAGGCAGGGCGAGGCGGTAAGGAGGCGTCGTCGTCGGTGAGCGGTCGAGCGCGGGCGTCACGAGCGTCGGCACGCGGCGGCGACTTCTCGCCAAAGACATTCGATCGTCTGGTCTCCCGATCACCGCCCCCGCTCACCCCGCGGCAGCGCTAGACCCTTGTTTGGAGCCGACGAAGAATAGGACGCCAAAGAGGATCAGTTGAATCAAGGCAGGCGCAGCAAGCGCAACACACCCCTCCCCTCTTCCCCCCCGCAACCGCGCCAAATTGACGACAGAACCATGAAGATCCGCATCGAGCTCGACGTCGAGCAGGCGGAGGTGCCGGGGATCACTCAGATGATCGAGACGCTGCGGTGAGTACCCGTGGCTTGGCGCATGCGGCGCGCACGAGAGAGATCAACGCAGGTGCCCAACTCTCTCTCTCTCTTTTCTTGTGTCCGCCCGCCTGCTTACCCCCGTCGCCCCCTCCTCCCGACGAAACCGCGTGTACTGCCGCTGCTCAGCCTCCTGGCGATCCAGGTCCAGGGACCCGGCGCGGCCGCCCCGGCCGTCAACGTCGGCCCTGCCGCCGCTGCTGCCGCGCCGCGCGCCGCCGCCGCCGCGCCCCCCGCGCCTCTTGCCCCGCCGCCACCTCCCCCTCCCCCTCCCCTTGTACCACCCCTCACGTCCCGCGAGCTCGAGGCCCTGAGCGCGCGCGCCTTTGCACTCGTCTCGCGCCTCGCCTCGGGCCACGCCCCCAGCGCCGCCACCGTCGCCGAGACCGAGGCCATCCTGCTGAGGCCGCGCGGCGACGGCGCCGCGCCGGGCGCCGCCGGCGACGCCGACGCCGCCGCAGAGGCCTTTGCCGACGGCTGGGCCGCCGCCGTGCTCGGCCGCGACGCGTCGTCCGGCGCGCTGCCAGCCGAGCCGCCCGCCCTGGCCGGGCACGTGGCCGACGCCGTGGCGCCCCTGGCGCGCCTCTCGCACCCGGCCCTCGAGGCCCTGCGCGCGCGCCTCGCCACGCGCGTGCTCAACCCGCTCGTCCAGCCGCCGTCCGCCGAGGGCGCCGCCGGCGCCGCCGCCGGCACGCCGCCGCCGCCGTCGCCGGCCTGCCTGGCGCGCCTGGGCGAGGCGTTTGCGGCGCTGGTCGCGCACCGCCTGCTGGTGGCCGAGGGCGCCGTGCGCTCGGCCACGCGCCTGCTGACCAACCGCCGCAAGCGCGCGGGCGCGGTCGCCATGGCGCGCGGCCTGCTCGCGTCGCCAGCGGCCACCGCGCAGGGCGGGCCGCTGCGCGAGCCGGCGGCGCTCGAGGCGCTGTTCGAGCTCGGCGCCGCGCTCGAGGGCCGGGCGGCGCCGGCGGCCGCGCGCGAGCTCGCCGCCGCCGCGGCCGCGGCCGGCGGCGGCGCGGGCCTCGCGGCGCAGCAGGCCGAGGCCCTCATGGCCGACCTGCGCGCCGTCGCGGCGGGCCTGGCGCAGCTCGGCGTCCCGATCACGCTGCCGCCGCCGGCGGCCGCGCCCCCGCCGCCGCCGCCGCCGCCGCCGTTCGCCGCTGCCGCTGCCGTCGCGCCGCCCCACGCCATCGCCTCCCTCTCCGGCCACGCCCCGGCCCTCCCGCCCGCCACCGCCGGGCCCGGCCCCCTCCCCCCCGCCGACGCGCCCCCGCCCGCCACCACCCGCGCCTTTCGCGAGGTCGTCTCTGTCGCCGCCCTCACCAGCGGCCACGGCAAGACCATCTTCTCGCTGGCCGTCGACCCGGGCATGCACGGCGGCGACGGCGTCGTCATCTCGGGCGGCAAGGACGGCATCGTGGCCGTGTGGGACGGCCGCGCCCTCGCCGCCATCGCCGCGCTGCGCGCCCCGGACGAGGCCGCCGCGCGCGCGCAGGTGACCCCGCCGCGCCACCGCTTCCTGATGGAGGGGATGTTTGCGATCAGCGTGGACGTGCACGCGGGCCGGGGCGTGGTGCTGGCCGCGTGGAACGGGGACGAGGACCACCCGGACGTGGGCGGGGCGGTGACGGTGACGGACCTGACGCCCGGGGGGGAGTACCGCACGGTGTGAGTGTTGCCTCTTCTTTTTTTTGTTTTTTGTGTTTTTTGTGTTTTTTCCCTCCTTTTGGTCGGCGGCGTCTTTGCGCTTTTTCGCGTTTGGCAGCGCTGCCTCTTTCTGTCCTACCCCCCCCCCCCCCCCCCCCCCGGTCGCCCCCCCCCCCCCCCCCCCCCCCCCCCCGCTCCTCCCCGGGATCGCCTCGCACAACGACCGACCGACCGTCGAACTGACAACACCGACCAAAACAAACACCACCCCCAACCAAACAACCAACCAACCAACCAAACAAAACAAAACAAACACAAACAAAACGACAAACAACCACAAAACAAACGAAACAGCGCCACCGTCGGCTGCAGCGAGACGGTCACGTGCGTCCGCGCCTTCCCCCTGGCCGACGCCTTCGCCACGGGCGAGGACCTGCCCGACCCGCGCGGCCCGCCCGGCGGCCCCCCGCGCGCCACGGTGGCCGTCTACGACCTGTCGCGCCCGGGCTCGGGCCCCGTCTCCCTGTACCAGGGGCACGGCGACCTGGTCTCGTGCCTGGCCGCGATTCCGGGGGAACCGAAGCTCATGGCGAGCGGCGGCGGAGACGGGTGCGTGCGCCTGTGGGACGCCCGGCTGCCGCCCGAGCGCGCGTGCGTGGGCGCGTTCGCGTCCGCGGACGGCGGGCGCGCGCACGGGGAGCTGGTGTCGGGCATGGACGCGTGCGGCCCGCTGCTGGCGTCGTGCTCGATGGACAGCACGCTGTGCGTTTGGGACGCGCGCGGCGCCGTCGCCGCCTCGAGCGCGGGCGGCGGCGGCGGCGGCACGGCGGGCCAGCCGCGCGCCCGGCCGCCGCTCACCAAGCAGAACGTCGACGGCATGGACATGCTGAAGGTTGTGCTGCGGCCCGGCAGCGGCTTCGGCGCGCCCGCGCGCCCGGCCGCCGCCGTTATCACCATGCGCTCGGCCTACGTGCTGGACCTGGCCGGCGCGCTGGCCGTGCTCCCGGGCGGCGCCGGCGCGCGCAAGGTCGGCGGCGGCGGCGGCGGCGGCGGCCCCAACGGCGGCGGCGCGGCCGAGGCCCCGGAGGCGCCGCCCGTGGTGGCCGAGGCGAGCATGTTCAAGGACGTGGCGGAGGCGGTGGCGCAGGACCAGGCGGGGCCCTACCAGGACGTGCGCTGGCTGCCGGGCGCGGCGGCGCTCGTGTGCGCGGGCAACACGGGCCGCCTCGACGTGCTGGCGGTGCGGTGAAGAGGTTTCGATGCCGTGTGTTTTTTCCCTTTGCGCGAGTCGAGGTGTTTCGCCGGCCGCCTCCGCCGGCACAAGGGCGCGAGCGCCCCGGCGGGAGTGTCTCCCAGAAATCCTCCCCGACGGTGTCCCGATCAAACCAGGGGCTCCACGCCCCTGCTTCTGTTAGCTTTTCGTCATAACCGGCGGACGACACACACACACGCGCGTGCAAAGCAATTCATTAGGACTCGCGAGAGAGAGGCGGGCAACCCCTCTCCAATCAGTGGGAAAACGTGCGCATCACGCCCCGCCTTCGATGGACGGCGACCTGTCGCCCGTCGCCGGGGATGCGGCGGTGGCCGACATGCACTCGTGGCTTGAGCCTGAGTATTGGGACGCGCACGAGTTCCAGCTGGAGCGCGCGGACGAGGCAGGAGGAGGAGGGGGAGGAGGGGCAGGCCAGCAGCGGGGCCCTCCCCCGTCCTCCTCGCATCCTCAGCAGCAGCAGGCGCTGGACGTGCCCTCCATGGACCAGGTGAGGATGAAGACACGTGGATGGGCGTTTCGCTGCATGGGAACTCGTGGGCGCGCGCCCCAAGCGAGCGAGAGAGAGACGCAGAGCAAGGAGAGGGTCTCGACGATTTATATTTTTGCCGTCGCAAAAACACACGAGAGGGCATCCGCCCGCCGCACGGCGCTCACAGGGCCGCCTTTCGACACAATCCCGCACCCTCCCTCGACACACCGCCTGGATCAAGCAGGGAGCCGCCTACGCGCAGAACGGCGCGGACGCCGCCAAGCAACTCGACGCCGCGCTCGCCGCCGCGCCTCTTTCTGCGACGCACCAGCACCAGCAGCACCACCAGCAGCATCAGCAGCAGTCGCTCACGTCGTCGCACCACGCGACGGCGGCCAGCGCGCTGCCGCCGCACCAGCTGGTCGGGCTGCTAGAGGCCCAGCGGCAGGTCACGCCGCCGCCGCACCAGCAGCACCACCAGCACCAGCACCAGCAGCAGCAGCAGCGAGCGCCGCCGCCGCCGCCGCCGCTGCCGCCGCCGCCGCCGCCGCCGCCGCCGCCGCGCCAGCCGGCCTTCTTCACGCCGCCGATCGGCGGCGGCAACCACAGCGGCGAGCACCACCCGGACGGCGCGAGCCCGCGCGCGCCCTCGCAGCTCATGCCCTGCAGCCTCTACCAGCAGCAGCAGCAGCAGCAGCAAACGCAGCAGCAGCAGCAGCAGCAGCAGCAGCAGCAGCAGCAGCAGCAGCAGCAGCAGCAAGCCAGCATCATCGCGACGCGCTCGGCCTCGGCCGCCGCCGCTGCCGCCGAGCGCGACCGCCGTGCCGCGCGCGGCGGCAGCCCCGACCCGCCCGGCTCGACCCTCTCGCTGCGCCGCACCCTCAGCGCGGGCGCCCTGGCCGCCGCCGCCGCCAGGCCGCGCCTGCGGTGGACGCCCGAGCTGCACGCGGTGTTTGTGCGCGCTGTGGCGAGGCTGGGCGGCCCCGAGCGCGCGACGCCGAAAGGCGTCCTCCGCGCGATGTCTGTCGAGGGGCTGACGATCTTCCACATCAAGTCGCACCTGCAGAAGTACCGAATGTCGGCGCGCGAGGGCGGCGGGGGGGAGGCGGCCATGATGCTGGCCATCTCGGGCGGGGCGGGGGGCAACGCGACGACCGCGGGGGGCGGCGGCGGCGGGGGCGGGGCCGCGAGCGCCGGCGGCGGCAGCGAGGGCGGCGGGCAGCAGCAGCAGCAGGAGGAGGGGCAGCAGGAGCAGGACGGCTTTGCCGCTGCGGGCATGGGCCAGGGGGAGGACGACGACGATGACCTCCTGCCGCCGCCGTTCCCGGCGGGCGTGCCGACCATCATGGGCCCGGCAGATGGGCAAGGCGGCGGCGGCATTGGCGTCGGGCCGGCGGCGGCGGCCGAGGCGGCGGCGGCGGCGGCGCTGGCGGCCGACGGCAACGGCAACGGCAACGGCAACGGCAACGGCAACGGCAACGGCCACCCCGCTCGCTCCGAGTCGGTGGCCGTGGCGCCCGCGGGCGGGTCCGAGGTCGCCGACGGCGGGCCCTACTCGCTCTACGGCCCGCACCACCACCACCACCACCAGCAGCACCCGCACCAGCAGCAGCAGCACGACGGCGCCGACAGCGGCCCGGCCCAGCAGCAGCACCAGCACCAGCACCCGCACGCTTTGGTGGCGGCGGCGGCGGCGGCGATGCCCGCCACGGCGCTCGGCGGCGGCGGCGGCGCGCACTACTACTACGGCCACGGAAGCGTCACCGCCCCGCAAGCGCCGGGCGCCGCCGCCGCCGGTCCGCGCCCGGCTTACAGCACAGGGGGCGGCGGCGGCGGCGGCGGCGGCGGCGGCGGCGGCGGCAACGGCGCCGCCGCCGCCCTCTCTGGCGGCGCCGGCCCGCCGCGCCCCCGCTCCGCGTGCGGTGCCCGGCTGCCCCCCCCCCCCCCCCCCCCCCCCCCCCCCCCCCCCCCCCCCGCCGCCGGCAGCGTCACCCGCCGCGAGCTCGAGGAGGCCCTGCGCGTGCAGGGCGAGCTGCAGGCGCGGCTGCGCGAGCAGCTCGAGGCGCAGCGGCGGCTGCAGCTGTCGCTCGAGAGGCACGGGCAGTACATCGCCGCGCTGCTGCGGGGAGAGGCGGAGGCGGCGGCCGGGGCGGAGGCGGCGGAGCAGGAGGAGGAGGCGGGGCGCCGGAGGGAGCAGCGGGAGCTGTACGCGCAGCAGCAGCAGCAGCAGTTGTATGCGCAGCAGCAGCAGCGGCAGCAGCAGCGGCAGCAGGCGGCCGAGGCGGCGGCGGCGCCCTACGGCGGCGCGCCCTTGCTCGCGCTGCCGCCGGCCGTCCGGCCGCACCCCCCGGCGTCCGCGCGCGGCTCCGGGGCCGAGCCGGACGACATGGTGCCCGGCGGCAGCCCGCGCGCGGACCCGTCGCTGCGCCACGTGATGGCGCTGCCGCCGCCGCCGCCGCCGCCTTCGTCGACGGCTGCCGCAGAGCCGGTCGTCGGCGGCGTCGGCGGCGGCGGCAAGCGGCCGCGCGCCGGCGAGGCCGAGGCGGCGGCGGCGGCCGCAGACCCGCTGCTCGCCCTGGACGGCGACTCGGGCGACAGCGGCGGGCCGGCCGGCGGCAAGGCCGCGCGGATCTGACTGAACTGACCTCGCCGCCGCTTGCTGCTTGAACCCCCCCCCCACCCGCCCCT
>Ga0335398_10001755_pt1 | contig 35918 bp, 36 predicted proteins | sample BON03_FD_205742 | JGI IMG/M metagenome (GOLD analysis project Ga0335398, IMG submission 205742) | Freshwater microbial communities from Lake Bonney liftoff mats and glacier meltwater in Antarctica - BON-03 (spades assembly) (version 2) | ecosystem: Environmental > Aquatic > Freshwater > Ice >... | reverse complement strand
CCCGGCGAAAATCAAGCGAATACGAAACTGCCATCGACAAATCCTCCTGCCGAATAGGAGAATCAGAGTTCGAAGCAAAAGGGAATCCCTCACGATTCCTTTTGTCGCGGATGTGCTTTAGGACGATTTCGAATTGAGCGAAGCGTACTTGTCGGCGAGGCCGTCAGCCGTCTCGCGGGCCGCATCGATCGTATCAGCAAAATCGGCGAGTTCGGCATCGATCGGCGCGGTGTCCATATCCATGTCATCGCGGGCCGCCACCGTGCTGAGGGCGCTCTGGAAATTGCGATAGGCCATCTGGGCACGCACAAGGGCGCGCTCGTAGCTCATCACGTCGGCGCGGGAGGCGGCATCGCTATCCGGACTGCGGAGGATGACGTTTGCCTCATCAGACACATTGGCGAGGCCAGAACGGGCCGACTGGGCGTCAGCCGAGATGCGCGAGAGGACGAGCGACGGCGCGTTCTTGTCGGCACCGATGCGCGAGGCATAGTTTTCGACTGTCGAATCGCGTCCGTTAATCAACGTATCGGCGAGGCCGGCAAGGCCGCCTGACGCCTCGACCCAGCCCGACTTGACCGCCTCGTCACAATATTCACCTGAAACCTTGCGCAGGACCGACTGGTTATGCGAGAGCCCGCTAAGAACTGTCACCTGCCCCGGAACCATGGATACGGTTGCGCAACCGCCCAGAAAGAATAGGGATACTGTCAGTACTACGCTACGCATCAATCCGCCACCTACACACGTGTTCGGGTCTCCACCCGTAATAAGTCTTACGAATGGTAATTAGCCAAGTCCAGTCATTGTTCCCAGACTGGCTGAGAAATAGTGAAGAACGCATGAATAAACGCCACACCCGCCGGACATTGTATCCGAGACACGAATCCCGGCGCAGCGGGCGCCTGCGCGTCTCGGACGTGCACGAAATCTACTGGGAAGAATCGGGCAACCCGGACGGCGTTCCGGTGGTTGCCCTTCATGGCGGACCTGGCGGCGGATCGAATCCCGAAATGAGACGGTTCTTCGACCCGGCGCGGTACAGGATTTTCCTGTTTGACCAGCGCGGGTGCGGCCGCTCGACCCCGCATTCGGAACTGCGCGAGAACACGACCTGGGACCTGGTCGACGACATGGAGACGCTGCGCGAGCATGTCGGCGTGAACCAATGGGTCGTTTTTGGCGGTTCATGGGGTTCGACTCTGTCGCTCGCCTATGGCGTGACGCATACGGAACGGGTCCTCGGAATCATCCTGCGCGGCGTGTTCCTTGTCTCGAAGGCCGAGATCAGCTGGTTCTACCAGTCCGGTGCCAGCCGCCTGTTCCCCGATTCCTATGACCGCTATGTCGCCCCAATTCCTGAATCGGAACGCGGCGACCTGCTGAATGCCTTTCACAAGCGCCTGATCGGCAGCGACAAGAACGCCCGGATTGAAGCGGCGCGGGCCTGGGCCCGCTGGGAAGGCGAGACCCTGTCGATCAAGGGACCGGTGACGACGCCGCCGCGCTTCAACGAGGACGATTTCGTCGACGCCTTCGCGCGGATCGAGTGCCACTATTTCATCAATCGTGGCTTCTTCGCGCATGATGCCTGGCTGCTCGAGGAGGCCGAACGCACCTTGCAGAACGTGCCGGGCGTCATCGTCCACGGGCGCTATGATGTGGTGACACCGCTGTCGACGGCCTGGGCACTGTCCAAGGCCTGGCCAAGAGCCGACCTGCACATCATTCCGGACGCCGGACATTCCTCGATGGAGCCAGGCATTGTCGACAAGCTGATACAGGCCACGGACGATATGGCGGAACACTTCCTGCCCGCCGTCAAAGCCTGACCCCTGCGCCTGTGAGGGCGCTTTGGGGTGGGGTGGGTGTCCTGAGGCGAGGTATGTGTCAGGTGTCGGGAATTTCGACTCCGTATTCCCGGCGCAGGCCGGGATCTCGTGAAGCACGTCCGGACAGGATGGCCTGAGGCCCCGGCGTTCGCCGGGGACACGGAAGTGGGGTGTCTGTCAGCGCGAACCTGAGCCGGCCCGAGACAGGTGCATCGAAAACACCCGAAGGATGTCCGAAAAGGTCATCCGAAAACTGAATGATCACGAGACGGCCATTCCACATCACGCCCCACAGCATTTGGCCGCCCGGGCCACCTGCGGCGCGGAACCATGCCTTCAGGCGCTGGATGCGCCAGAAGATAAGCGGCCAGATGGGAGGCAGGTACCAGGGCAGGCCCGGCATGGGCGTGAGGAGGCTGAAGGCTGGCATCGCGGCGCATTGGACACCGGGTACGGCAAGGGGGTGGATAGGTTGGTCAGGCGGCGTGCCTCCCTCTCCCTTGGGAGAGGGACCGAGGGTGAGGGGAAATACCCGTGCCGCCTGAACGCCCGGCGTGTTTGGAGAGGTAAGTGCCCCCTCACCCTCAACCCCCTCTCCCGGGAGGGAGGGGGTATAGTGATGTCCGGTAGAAAATATCCATGATCTCAATAATACAAAAACAAACATCAGCCCTCAGGAATCACTCTGTCAACAACCGCAGACTCCTGGGGGCCATCGGGCACATCCCACCGGCAGAAGCCGAGGCCAACTACTATGCCGCGCTGAAGGAAACCGCTATCGCTGCATGACCCCAACCAAATTGCCGCCGGGGTTACCGGGGCGGTTCAAAAGAGCATCGGTTCTGTGATGAACTACCAACGCATTCAGAGGCATTCCGCGCGGCCGTATCCGATTTGTCGGCTCTCTTCTCATGGTGGGATTCCAGAAAAGCGCAAGGTGCTACCGTGCAAGCGCTCGTGGACCTTCTTGCTCCGCAGCGCGAACAGCTTCTGATCTGAGATCCTCAAGTCCCTTCGTCATCTAGAGCGTCTGGCCTTTTTATAGACCGATGTTCTGTGTTGGGATGACCGAGTTGGAGAACGGGGAGGACATTGGTGGTGTTGGAATGCCTGTGTTCAGGCCTGACCAGATCCGCCCTCAATCAAGACCGAAGATTTCGATTTTCAAGCCCAATAGTCTCTAGGATGATTACCGAAGGCTAAAGCGACGCTTGTCAGGCCTTTTCCCCTGTACTGGCAAATGGCTGGCGTAAGCGTGTCGATGTTGTGAGCTCATCGGCAAAGCCATGGTTCACATCGCGGTGCTCCATTTCATCTGCTCGAACAGCGATGACGACGTCGCGCAACGTCGCGTCCGGTGAAAGCTTCCAATAGTCGATCGCAATCCGCGGCGCGAGCGGATTGGCGAGCTCGCCGGAATCGATGGCCGCAAGATAGTTGGTATAGCTGACAACGGCTTCCTCCTCAAAATATCCGACTAGCCTATGAGCCGTACGCGGAGCGAATAGGTAAAGTAAGAAAAAGGCATTGAAGAAGGCGCCCTGAGCGAAGATTATCAGCGCGCGCTCGAACCAGGATGGCTGCGCCACCGCGACGAAAGTCATCAGGTGCATCCGCTCATTCTCGGCCTCCGCAAGCAGGGTATGGATCCAGCCTCTGTCATCCTGCATCCGGCGCAGGCTTTTCAGGTGGTTCAGCATGCCGCCGACCATGCCTGGCACGGCAGCCACGGTTTCGAGCGTGACCGCTCGGTGGCCATAGCGTTTGCGAAAGAAGAGGTCGGCAAACAGTCTTGGGCCTTTGGTGAGGCCGAGTGCAATCTGGTCAGACAGATCGCGCGGTGTCCTGTGGATTGCTTCGGTGCGGGTTTCGGAAGTTTGGATGCGGGCCATTGGGGTGTCCTTCCTATAGGAAGTGGGATGTCGTTGACCGGGCGCAAAGCGGCAGGGCGCCGCAGCCGGTCGGGTCGAAAGCTGCACATACATGCAGTTCGACCCGCGCGAGGTGTCGGGCTGTTGGCACTGCGACATCAGCTAGCTAAAAATGGAGGTTAGCGCAGCCAGTCTGTGGTGATCGGTTGGGGGAAAGTGGGCCTAGCACCGAGTTTGGCCCTTAGTCGTTATTCGCCAACCATCCTCGGAGCGAGAGACGAACGCCACATTGCAGAAGAACCCAGAATTCTAAAGCGCCCAAAACAACACCCCGGCGTTTGGCTGCATCACGTCAGAACGGGGCTTATGGTTACCAGGTCGCCCTGGTTTAACTCGGACTTGACGTGCCTTCCGAGCGGCGCGCGTAACGTTCTGCGACGTAATGTCGCACGCCTGCTAGTTGAAGGTTACATGATTGATCTACCTCCTTCTGTGTCCTTAGAGGAGGGATCAAGCAATGGAAAATCTATCTGTTGGCCAATATGATTTGGTCTACAATGCATTCTCGTTCGGTTTTGCGACCCTGGCAGCTGCCACAATCTTTTTCTGGCTTGGCAGGAGTCAGGTCACAGCACGCTACAAAACCGCCCTGACGATAACGGGCCTCGTCACATTCATCGCGGCCTATCACTATTTTCGTATTTTCGAGAGCTGGTCTGATGCGTATGTGTATGTAGATGGTACTATTCAGGCAACAGGAACGCCGTTTAATGATGCCTATCGATACGTTGACTGGCTTCTGACGGTGCCATTGCTGCTGATCGAGCTAATTCTCGTAATGGGGCTCAGCCGTTCGGAAACGCTCTCGCGCGGAACCAGACTGGGTGTCCTGGCGGCGTTGATGATCGCCCTCGGCTACCCAGGTGAGATAGCCTCAGCCACGAGCGGTCGCTGGCTCTGGGGTGGGCTGGCGATGATCCCGTTCCTTTGGATCATCTATGAATTGTTCGTCGGTCTGTCCAAGTCCATTGAGGGCCAGCCGGAGGATTCCCGCGGCCTGATCAAGATGGCAAGAAATGTAACCGTCGCTAGCTGGGCATTTTATCCGGTTGTTTATTTTGCTGGAGCAATCGGACTTGGCGATGCATCGTCTGATGTCATTATCCAGGTCGGCTATACGATTGCCGATATCATTGCCAAGGCTGGATTCGGCATTCTGATCTTCCTGATTGCGGTTCGTAAGAGCCATTATGAACAGGAAAATGAGACGCTGACCGTCCCAATTAAATAGTAAACAGGACCGCCTCCATATATGGGGGCGGTCCTTTTTTTGCTGTACGGAGCAGTGTGTCACGAGACCTGGTATCAGGGTCTTGCTATTCCATGACCAAAATTGTTCCTCACTTTGACCGATGCAACGCTGCACCCCTTGAAAATAATACGGACCAAATTCCGGACCGAAAAGTTCCGGATCTTTCATCCGAAACGTGAGTAACATAATGATCAAGCCATTTGCAGTTCTAACCGCCGTTCTGGGATGCAGCTTGTCCTCTGCCTATTCGCAGGAAAGAGCCCCCGAGCCAACAAGGTTCGATACAATCACTGTGACCGCAGACCGGTTTGCAAGCCGCGACAGCCTCAAAGCCGTTAGCGTCGATACGATCAATGCCGACAAACTATCGAGAGTTTCGATAGTGCGGGCAAGCGATCTGTCGGCCCTCTCTGCGGCCCTTACACAACGATCGATCTTCGGAAGTTCTGCCCCTCAATTCTTTGTCCGGGGTATCGGATCGAACGACATTAATCCAAGCGCGAATCCCGGTATAGCGATCTACCAGGATGAGGCTTTCATCGCCTCTCCGCTGGGACAAAATCTAGACCTGTTCGATATTGTCTCGGTATCCGTTTTGAAAGGCCCGCAGGGAACCCTGTTTGGACGCAACGCGACCGGGGGTGCGATCATAACTGAAACTCAGGGCCCGGGCGAAAATGCTAGCGGTTACGCCCAGGTCAGTCTCGGAGAGCTAAATTTTAAGGGGGTCGAGGCGGCATATGATTTCGGCCGCTACGGGCCGCTCGCGCTGCGCATCTCCGGTATGTCGCGGAATTCCAATGGCTTTACGCGCAATACCACAACAGGTGACCGCGTAAACGGCCTTGACGAATGGGGCGTTCGACTGCGTGGTGATCTTCAGCTTTCCGGTCCCTGGGCCGCTGACATAACCGTCGGCTGGCTCGCCGACAGATCAGACATGACAGCGCATCAGGGGCTCGGACTTTTCGCCCCGGAAAGCCTGGCCCTCGGTAGTGCGCCGCAGCTGTGCGATCCATCGCGCATATCGACCGGAACCTGCGTCAATATACTGGGCTATGGGTATTCTTCCGACCCATATGAAGGCGCGTATGATCGACCGACCCAGGAGATGCTAGACGTCGGGCATGGCTCACTTGTGATCTCCCGCGACGGGCCTGTCCGGTTCAAGTCTGTCACTACCTTTAGAATGGCCGACCGGGAAATATTTGAGGATACTGATGCCAGCCCCCTTTCAATAGCCAACCTCGATTTTCTGAACCAGAGCGAGGCCGTGACGCAGGAATTCAATCTCAAGGGGCGTGTCGGCGACGTCTCGTGGACGTCAGGCCTATTCTTTCTCGACGAGCAGCTTGAAACAACCAATCGCTATGACAATCTCGGTGCCCTGCGCGCAGTCGGCGTCCCGTTCTCTCCGGTCGACTTTTTCCTTGGGCCATTTCGCCTGCAGCAGGATTATGTCCAGGAGGTTCAGTCAACGGCTCTGTATGGCGAGATGGATTGGCGGGCGACTGACGCGCTGACGCTGACGGCGGGTCTGCGATACACCGTGGAGCAAACCGATTTCAGGACGCAAACGGACTTCAGAGAGGCCCTGCCTGACACAACGCTATCCCCGCAACGCGCCGATAGTGTCGAGGATGATGCCCTATCCTGGCGGCTTGCTGGTTCATGGGCGTTTGACGCCGGTAGCAGTGTCTTCGTCTCGGCCAGTCGCGGCTTTCGATCAAGCAGTTTCAATGGCGGCGCACTCTTTCCATTCGATACACTCGGGCCCGTGCAACCAGAGAAAGTAACCGCACTTGAAATCGGCATGTCGAAGAATTGGGGGCGTTCCCTGAGCGCCAGTGTCTCGGCGTTTAATTATAAATATGATGGGTTGCAGGATTTCACCTTCAGGCCAACACCTCCGCCAACGCGCCAGGTGCTCGACAGCGCCGATGCAGAAATCAATGGGGTTGAGGCAAGCTTAGCCTGGACAGATGACGGCGGGCTCTCATTTGATGCTGGTCTCGTGCTGCTGGATGCGCATTATACTGATTTTATCGACGCAAACGGGATTGATCGGGCGGGCGCTCGCCTAACCGCTGCCCCTGAAATGGCCCTTCGCCTATCCGGTCAGAAACGATGGGCACTTAATCCATCCCTTTCTCTTACGTTCTCGATTGATGCCGATCACCGCTCGAACATATTTTTCGATAGTTCAAACAGTGCTCTTCTCTCCTCGCCCCAGCGCACCCTGTTTGATGCCCGCCTCGTGCTTGCGCAGAACAGCAAAGGGTGGGCGCTCGCGCTGGAAGGATCAAACCTCACCGATGAGACCGTCCTGGTTGACGCATTGAACATCGCTGAATACGGCCTGATCCAGCAGACTTACAATACGCCAAGGCAAGTCTTTGTGTCGGTGCGCAAGTCGTTTTGATGCCGGGAAAGAGACATCATAAGCGTCCTTTTTTTGCCCCAAACCGGACCCTCGCAAGTTTGAACCCACCGTCGCATTGCGGCAGATTCTGTTGAAGACAGCAGGGCCAGGCGATGTCGTTGTAAAGTTGAAATGACAAAATTAGTGATTACAAGGACAACGAATAGATTGCATACGGATTACTTGACCGATTTTACTGTTTTGGGACTTTTTTCAACAGTACCAGCGGGTTCCTGCCGGTCACTCAATCTATGTGCAATGACAGAAATTGGTATTTTGGAGGCCGCTAATTTTTTCTGCTGGACATCACTAAGCCCCCTCTCCCCGTAGGGAGAGGGGGCTTAGACGGTGGGGGTCTGGGGGGTGGTGAGGGGGTGGTAAGTCCCTATTCCGCCTTTGGCAGGACCATGTTCGGGCCGAGCAGCTTGGTCAGCAGGCCAGGCAGCGGCACATTGTAGGTGTCCTGGATCTTGTCCATGAAACCGAAGACCAGGATGATCGCGATGAAGGGCGGCACGAACCAGCGCATCAGGAATCGCCAGGCATTCATGATCATGCCTTCGCCCAGTTCCGAGGTCAGCATGTCGCGGCTGAGGATCCAGCCGGCGAACGTGGCCGTCAGCAAGCCCCCGAGTGGCAGGAGCAGGCCTTCAGTCATGAAGTCCATGAAGTCGAGATATTCGAGCGAGAAGACGTAAGCCGCACCGATCATGAACATCGAGAAACCGATGCCGAGCGCGGCGCCGAAGCGCGTGACGCCCTGGCGTTCCTCAAGCCATGAGACGCTGACCTCCATAAGCGAAATCGACGATGTGAAGGCCGCGAAAAGCGCGAGCGCAAAGAAGACCGATGCGAAGATTTCCCCACCCGGGATGGCACCGAACGCGACCGGCATCGAGACGAAGAACAGGCTGGGCCCGCCGGCCGGATCAAGCCCGGCAGCGAACACGATCGGGAAGATGGCGAAGCCCGCGATCATCGCGACCAGCGTGTCAGACCCGGCGACGATCAGCGAGGAGCGCGGGATGTTGGTGTCTTTCGACAGGTAGGCCCCGTAGGTGACCATCAGGCCGACACCGACACCAATCGAGAAGAAGGCCTGGCCGATGGCGGCGAGGAACGTGCCGAAGCCGACATCTTCCCATTTCGGTTCAAGGATGAAGGAGGCGGCGCGGGCCGTGTCGCCATTCATCACCGCAAACCCGACGACGATGACAAGCATCACGAAGAAGGCCGGCATCAGGATCGTCGAAGCGCGCTCGATCCCGCCTTTGACCCCGCGCCCGACCACGAAAACATTTGCGCCAATGAAACAGGCCAGGAGGAAGAGAATATACCATTTCGAGCGAAGCGGATGTTCCCCCTGCCCGATCATGTCATTGAAGTTCTGGCCGGACGCTGCTGCATCCATGCCGGAATAGCCGCCAAAGGACTGGATGAAAAAGGCCAGGAGCCACGCCGAGATCACGACATAAAATGTGCTAATGAAGAAGGCTGTCAGCGTGCCGATCCAGGTCGCGATGCCCCAGTTCTGGCTCTTGCTTTCGGCGCGGGCGAGCGACTGGAAGCCTTCAATGGCCGACATGCCGGATTTCCGGCCCATGGCATATTCCGCCATCAGGAGCGGCAGGCCGATCAGGAGGACGCAGAACAGGTAGATCATGATGAAGGCGCCACCGCCCTCTTCGCCTGCGGTATAGGGAAACCGCCAGAAATTTCCGAGACCGACCGACGAGCCAATGGCCGCCATGATGAATCCGAAACGCGAACTCCACGTATCTGTCTTGCGACCAATGCCAGCCATATGTTCCCTCTCCCCGGGGTAGATATTTTCGCGCGACCCTAGCGTTCGCGGCATAAAAATCAATTCTGGGTTCTGCTAGCGGGTCAGATGGGCCCCGTCGAGGACAGTTTTTCATCCCTGTGCATGTGCGCCGCCAGGATGAGGCCGAAGCAGGCCATGGTCGTGAGCATGGCTGTGCCGCCATAGGATATCAGCGGCAGGGGCATGCCGACGACCGGCAGGAGGCCGATGACCATGCCGACGTTGAACACGATATAGAACGCAACCGTCGCCGCTGCGCCGGCCGAGGCGAGGCGCCCGAACCAGCTCTGCGACTGGGATGCGGAATAGAAGGCCCAGCCCAGAATCACCGCGAAACCGAGCAGGAGTGTCGTCGTGCCGAGGAAGCCGAATTCCTCGCCTATCACGGTGAGGATAAAGTCGGTATGCTGTTCGGGCACATAGTCCTGCTGGGACTGGATGCCCTGGAGCCAGCCCTTGCCGTTGAAGCCGCCACCGCCGATGGCGATCAGGCCCTGTTCGATCTGGTAGCTCTCGCCCAGCGCATTGGTCGACTCGCCTGACATCTGGGCGAGGAACGTATCGACGCGTTCGCGCTGATAGTCGGCCAGCACGAAATAGATGCCCGGCACGGCGGCGATACCGGCAATCACACCGAACAGGATGACGCGCAGCGACAGGCCCGCGAGGAAGATCACCACGCAGCCCGATGCGACCAGCGCAAGCGTGGTGCCGAAATCGGGCTGCTTGAAGATCAGCGCGGCCGGAATCAACATGATGACGAGCGCACCGATATGGATGAGGATTCGCCCGGATGTCGGCGTAATGACGCGGTCATAATACCAGGCCAGCGCCATGGTCGTGGCGAGCTTGGCGAATTCCGACGGCTGGACTGCGACCGGGCCGATTTGCAGCCAGCGCTGCGCGCCGCCACCGGACACACCCATCACTTCAACAAGGATGAGCAAGACAATGGTGAAGGCGTAGGCCGGGATGGCCAGGGTGCGCCAGAGCGACAAAGGCAGCAGGGCCAGAACCAGCATCAAGACAAAGCTCATGCCGAAACGCGTCAGTTGCAGGTACCAGAGATTGGACTCACCCGGATTGGTGTGCGCCGAAGAATACAGCATCGCGACGCCGGTGAGCGCCAGGGCAGCGATCAAAAGGATGAAGCCCCAGGGCAGTTTCGCAAGCTTGCCGAGCGCCCCCACATTCTCGAACGAGAGCGACCGGGCCGTGCGCGTGCGGGCTTCGCCGCGACTGAAACCGGTATAACCTTCGCGGCTCATGTCGGCTCTCCTGCCCCGGCCGGCGTGATCGATGCCGTCTTGCCGTAGACCGGCTTGCGGCGGCTATCATTCTTGAGGGCGAAATGGAGGATGTCGCGTGCCAGAGGCGCGGCGGTCGATGAGCCGCCTTCGCCATGCTCGACGACCACGGCGATGGCGTATTTCGGATCATCAGCCGGTGCATAGGCGACGAAAAGGGCATGGTCGCGCAATTCGCGTTCGATATTGACGCCCTTGCGGATACCCTTGTCGCGTTCGGCTTTGGTGATGCGGCGGACCTGGGCGGTGCCGGTCTTGCCGGCGAGGCGCGGCCCGCCAAGGCCAAGGTCGCCCGAACGATAGGCCGTGCCCCCGGCTTCGGACGTAACGCCAAACATGCCGGCCTTCATGCGCTGCATGATCTCGGCATCAAGCGGCGCGTCGAGCACGCCGTCGCCATCCGACTTGGGGCCAACGCCAACCAGTTTCGGTTTGAAGCTGCGGCCCTCATTGGCGATGCGCGCCGTCATCAGGGCAAGTTGCAACGGGGTGACGCCAAGCTGGCCCTGGCCGATGCCGAAGTTCAGCGTCTCGCCCTCATACCAGGGCTCGTCCATGACCCGTTGTTTCCACTCGGGATCGGGCACGAGGCCGCCGCGCGCGCCGGTCATGCCGAGCGTCCAGGCTTCCCCGAAGCCGAACTTGCGGGCGGTGGCCGCGATCTGTTCAACGCCCGTGCGCCGGGCTGTCTCGTAGAAATAGACGTCGCACGAGTGCTTGATGCCATTGTGCATGTCCATCGAGCCGTGGCCGTCCTTTTTCCAGCAGTGCCAGGTACGGTTGCCGAAATGATAGTAGCCGTTGCAATTCACACGGTCGGTCGGCTTGACGGCGCCGGATTCGAGCGCGGCCGTTGCCACCACCATCTTGAAGGTCGAGCCGGGCGGATAAACGCCGCCATGGGCGCGGGGATAGAGGGGCGAGCGCGGATTGTCGCGCAGTTCGGCATAGGCAGTGCCCGAAATACCGTTGACGAAATCATTGGGATCGAAGGCCGGCGTGGAGACCATGGCCAGCACGTCGCCGGTTTCAATATCGAGCACGACAGCCGCGCCGCTCTCGTCGCCGAAGCGCTCGATGGCGGCGCGTTGCAGCTCGGAATCGATGGTGACGTAGAGGTCCTTGCCCGATACGGGTGCGAACTTCTCGTCGGGAATTTCTTCGATCACGCGGCCATGGGCATTGGTGACCAGTTTGCGGAAGCCCGGCTTGCCGCGCAGCCATTCCTCAGCAAAGCGCTCCATGCCCTGGCGACCGGTGCGCATGTCGGGATGGCGGAACAGTTTCTCGAGGCGTTTGGCTTCGTCTTCCACCATGCCGGACGACAGGCGGGTGAGATCGTCCTGGCTGGCGCGGGCCACATAGCCCAGGACGTGGGCAAGATCGCGCCCGCGCGGATAGGACCGGGTCAGCGCCATCTCGACCTGAATGCCGGGGATCTCAGCCGCATGGACGTTCATGCAGGCAAAGTCTTCATAGGTCAGTTCATTGGCGACGATCACCGGCACGAACCCGGCATTGCGCCGCCGGCTGGCCGTGATTTCGCGCGTGATCTTCTCGATCCGGTCATCCGGCAGGTCGATCAGGGCAGCAATCTGGGCGAGTGTCCCGGCCGGATCATGCGTCTGCTCCGGCACGATCGACACGCGCCCGGCCCGCCGGTGAGACGCCAGCGGCTTGCCGAACCGGTCGAGGATACGTCCGCGTTGCGGCGGCGCCAGAGCGAGCTTGATATGGTTATCTTCGGCTGCCGCCTGGTATTTCTCGCGCTCAAGCACCTGGAGCTGGAAAAGACGTGCGACCAGACCGGCCCAGACGACACCGCCTGCCCCCGCCGCAAGGACCATGCGGCGGCTGAAATCATCCTCGATGCTGCGCTTGGACTTCATGTCGTTTGACCCACAGGCTGGCCGGGCGCGCGGCCAAGGTCGAACATCTTGTGCACAATCGCGTAGATAACGCCTGTCGTCAGGAAGGCGGCCACCAGCGGGGTGGCACGCACGGCATGGTCCTCGAGCGCGCTGGCCATCAGCCAGAGAACAAGGAAGCCCGAGATGAATTGCAGGACCGGCGCGATCACGGCGACGAGCGGCTCATGCATGACATCGAACATGGAGGCGATCCAGGCGCTGAACCCGTAGACGACGAGATTGACGATCACGAAGCAGCCGAGCGGCGCGTTGAAGCTGATGTCCTGGATCAGGCCGAAGATGATGAGGAACACCATGGGCCGCAGGGACAGGCCGACACGGCCCCAGCCGACGGCGCCCCAGAGCGCGGCATAGGGCCAGGCGATGGACAGGCCGAACAGGGTTTTCGGCGTCAGGCCGAGCAGGCCGATCGCGGCAATGGCGAAGGCACCGAACAGGAGGCGGGGCGTGGGGCCGGTTTGCGACCAGAGGCTCTTGCTGGGACGACCGGACTTGCGGCGGGCCATTACTGGCGCACCCCCTGGGCAGCGCTGGCCTGGGCCGGACCGCCTGTTGCGTCCGCCGCGGGGATATCTTCAACCGGGGCCGGCGTCTCGATCAGCGGCGGCGGCACCATCTGGACATAGCCGCCCGACCGGTTGGCCATTCCGAATTTGACGCGCCAGTCGCCGCCGAGGAGACGGGCCTCGCCAACGACCAGACCGCGCGGGAAGGCCCCGCCTTCGGCGGAGGTGAGAATGCGTTCGCCCTCGATGAATCCGCTGCGCTCGGGCAGGTCGGTCAGGCTGCCGAGGCCGTCGCGGCCCCCAAACAGGATCGCACGGACTCCGCTGACTTCGCCCATGACCGGAATGCGGCTGTTGAAGTCGGTGATCAGGAGGATGCGCGAGGAATATTCGCCGAGCTGGATGACGCGACCGACAAGGCCGCCTTCATTGAGCGCGATAGCGCCGGGGTCAACGCCCTGCGCCCGACCGGCATTGGCTAGCAGGGTCTGCGCGAAGGGGCCGTCGCTCTCGGCGGTGACGCGGGCGGTGACGCCGCGCACAGGGGGTTCGCCCATCAGGTTGAGAATGTTTTCGTAGGCCTCGAGGCGTTCGGCCATCGAGATGGCCGCCGCCTTGTAGCGCGACAGTTCGCGCACTTCGGATTCAAGGTCGCGGATACGGCGTTCGCGCGCCGCCTGGCCGCTGATGCGGGCCCAGAGGCTGATGCTGTCGCTGCCGCCAAGCTGGTCGCCGGCGGCGGTGCGCACGGGGTCGAACACGTGACGGATCTGCGGGGCGGACTGGGCCACAACGAGGGCGGCGGCGCCGAAAATGAAGACAAAGAGAATCAGACGCTTTGCAGAGCGTTTGCCTGGTTTCTGACCTGAGCGGCTTAGGCGCGCCATTCGCCCTGTTTCCTTGCCGTTTTTTCGGCCTGTTCCCCTAGACTTCCGGAGACAGGACCGTTTTCATTTTGGAGTAGTTTTCTAGCACATATCCGCAACCGTTCACGACGCATTTCAGCGGATCGTCTGCAATCATCACAGGCAATTGTGCCTGCTCGCGTATGACCGTGTCGAGGTTGCGAAGCAGTGCGCCGCCGCCCGTGAGCACGATGCCGCGATCGACGATATCGGCGGCCAATTCCGGTGGCATGGCCTCCAGCGCGATCTTCACGGCGTCGACAATGTCTGTGACCGGCTCGCGCAGGGCTTCGGCAATCATCGCCTCGGTGATCTCGGTCTCCTTGGGAACGCCGTCCAGCGTGCCGCGGCCGCGGACCGTCAGGGACATGCCCTCGCCGTTTTCCGGCGCCATGGCCGTGCCGATCTCTTTCTTGATGCGTTCAGCCGACATTTCGCCGATCAGGATTTTCTGCTCGCGGCGAAGATAATTGACGATCGCTTGGTCCATCTTGTCGCCGCCGACGCGCACGGAGCGCGAATAGACGATGCCGCCGAGCGACAGGACGGCCACTTCTGAGGTGCCACCGCCGATATCGACGACCATCGAGCCGGCAGGCTCGTCAATCGGCAGGCCGGCACCAATGGCAGCGGCCATGGGCTCTTCGATCAGTTCAACCTGGCGGGCACCGGCGGCAAGGGCCGACTGGTGGATGGCGCGGCGCTCGACGCTGGTCGCGGAGCTGGGCACGCAGATAATGATGAGGGGCGAGACGAAGGCGCGGCGATTGTGCACTTTGCGGATGAAGTGCTTGATCATTTCCTCGGCGACTTCGAAGTCGGCGATGACGCCATCACGCATCGGGCGGATGGCTTCCATGTTCACCGGCGTCTTGCCGAGCATGTTCTTAGCCTGCTCGCCGACCGCATAGACGATCTTGCGGCCGCCCTGGGTCATGTAGGCAACGACCGAAGGCTCGTCGAGCTTGACGCCCTGCCCCTTCACATAAACCAGTGTGTTTGCCGTGCCGAGGTCGATGGCCATGTCTGTGGACAACATGCCGAGGAGGCTACCAATCATGACGTCTACGCGCTCTTTCTGATGCGTAACGGACCTGCGATCCGCTACAATTGTGCAATTTCATACACAGCCCCTATACATCATGTGCCGTTAACACCCATTTAATGCAAGGTACGGTCGGCACATAAACGGAACGTTGCGTACACCCATTGAAAATCAACGGTATTCATTGGAGTTTACCATCAGAACTGCTGTCGCTACTGGTGCATAACGGAACGGATCGTTCCGAAAAGGTAAACAGATTCCGGGTGCTTGTTAACGCATTCGGCTTTTTCGATGATCAAACGCACCGTTCCGAATTCTGACCAAAACAAAAAAAGCGGAAAAACCGCTTATGCCGGGCCGATGAGCGGCACATGAACGGGCCGTTCTGCCTCGGTTCGGCGACGGTCTTCCATACAGGTGAGGCAGCACCGCTCTGGCCCAGAAGGCGCACCTTCAAACCCATCACCCGCCGACGGCTTGATCCCTCCTCCCCTGGCAAGCCCCAGCCGGTACTGCTCTTCTTCAGACGGGGCCTTCCGACGGTGTGGACTGTTTCGTGCGTTCTGCGTGCGCGCGAAACGTTGCCGGATTGGCCATGACCGGAAACACGATATGGGTCTCGCCCCGGCCATTGATCGACAGGTGTCCGAACCCGAAAATGCGCCCGAACACGCCCTGCCGGATCGAACTGCCTTCGATGGAATCGAGCGTGATCTCCTGCACATCGGCAGAAAACAGGCCCTTCTTGAGCACCACCCGCCGGTCAGTGACGGCAAATTCTGTCGTGCGCAGCCGAATCTGCTCTGCAATGAAGAATACGATGCCGAAAATCACGATGCCGAGCACGATCAGGGCGAGCCAGGCGCGGAAGTGGGAAAGCCAGTGGAACTGGCCCTGATAGCGGAGAGTTTCCCGTTCATAGAGCCGCTTTTCGATGTAGCCTGCCATGATCTGCCGCCATCCCCCTTGGCCATCCAAGGCCGAACGGGCTGGCAGGTCAAGCAATCAGGCGGCGATGACGAATGTCGCGATGACCTTCTTGCGGCCGGTCTTGTCGAAATCCACGGTCAGCTTGTTGCCCTCGGAAAAAGCTACTTTGCCGTAGCCGAACTTGTCGTGGAAGACGCGGTTGCCGGCCTTGTGCGTGTCCGGTCCGCCGGATGTGGCGGTGAGGGGACCGGCGTCGGACGGGGGCCGCGAGGGGGTGCGCGAAGCGTTCTCCTGCAGGCGCTTCCAGCCCGGGCTGTCATAGGACGAGCGCGCGCCAAGGTCTTCCATCGAGCCCGAAAACGCCTCTTCACCGCCCGGCATACCGGAAAAGCCGGTCTCGCTCATGGCATCAACATGTTCGTGGGGCAGTTCATCGACGAAACGGCTCGGCATGACGCTTTGCCAGCGGCCATAAATCTGTCGATTGGCGACGAAGGAAATATAGGCGCGGGCCCGGGCGCGGGTGATACCGACATAGGCGAGGCGGCGTTCCTCTTCGAGGCCTTTCAGGCCGCTTTCGTCAAGACTGCGGCGCGACGGGAAGACTTCCTCCTCCCAGCCCGGCAGGAAGACCATCGGCCATTCGAGCCCTTTGGCGCCGTGCAGCGTAAGGATCTGGACCTGATCCTCCCCTGTTCCGCCGCTGGACGCATCCATCACCAGCTGCACGTGTTCGAGGAAGCCGGCGAGCGTGTCGAACTCGCCCATGGCGCGGACCAGTTCCTTCAGGTTGTCGAGCCGGGTCTGGGCCTGCGGGCTGCGATCCTTCTGCAGCATGTCGGTATAGCCCGACTCTTCGAGGATGACTTCGGCCAGTTCGGTATGCGGCAGGCCGTTCGCCAGCTTGTCGCGCCACATGTTGATATGGTCGATGAACTGGGTGAGGCCGCGCTTGGCGCCGCCTTTGATCTCGTCGGTCTGCAGCACCATGGGCGTCAGCGTGTAGAGGCTGCGCCCGTCGGCGCGGGCATAGGCCTGCAGCTTGGCCAGCGTCGTGTTGCCGACGCCGCGCTTGGGCTCGTTGACCACGCGCTCAAAGGCGAGGTCGTCATCCGGCGAGCGGATCAGGCGGAGATAGGCCATGGCATCGCGGATCTCGGCGCGCTCGAAGAAGCGCGGGCCGCCGATCACGCGGTAAGGGATGCCCAGCATGATGAAGCGTTCCTCGAAGGCCCGCATCTGCCAAGAGGCCCGCACCAGCACAGCACAATCGTCATGCTTGCCGCCGCCCCGTACCCAGCTTTCGATATCATCGGCGATCAGGCGGCTTTCCGCCTCTCCGTCCCACAGACCGCGCACCTTGACCTTTTCGGCATCGACCGTGTCAGACGGGCTGTCATCGCCGACATAGAGTGTCTTGCCCAGACGGCCCCGGTTATGGCTGATGACGCTGGAAGCGGCCGCGAGGATGTGCCGGGTCGAACGGTAATTGCGCTCGAGCCGGATGACCTTGGCGCCCGCGAAATCCTTCTCGAAGCGCAGGATATTGTCGACCTCGGCACCGCGCCAGCCATAGATCGACTGGTCGTCATCGCCGACGCAGCAGATATTGTGGCTGCCCTGGGCCAGCATGCGCAGCCAGAGATACTGGGCGACGTTCGTATCCTGGTACTCATCGACGAGGATGTATTTGAAGCGCGCGTGATAATCCTTCAGGACATCAGGGTTCTCGCGAAACAAGGTGATGTTGTGCACGAGCAGGTCGCCGAAGTCGCAGGCATTCAGCACTTTCAGCCGGTTTTGGTAGATCTCGTAGCACTTTATGCCCCTGCCATCGGCAAACAGGTGGGCATCCTCAGACGGCACGCGGTCTGGCGTGAGCGCGCGGTTCTTCCAGCCGTCGATGAGGCTGGCCAGGAAACGCGGCGTCCAGCGCTTCGGGTCGATATTCTCGGCCTGGATGATCTGCTTGCAGAGGCGGACCTGGTCGTCGGTATCGAGGATGGTGAAACTGGATTTCAGGCCGACCAGTTCGGCATGCTGGCGCAGGATCTGCGCGCTGATCGCGTGGAACGTGCCGAGCCAGCGCAAGCCCTCGCCATCCGGGCCGATCAGCTTCAGCGCACGTTCGCGCATTTCGCGGGCGGCCTTGTTGGTGAAGGTGACGGTCAGCGTCTGGCTGGGCCAGGCTTTCTTGGTGCCGATGATATGGGCGAGGCGCGTGGTCAGCACACGCGTCTTACCGGTGCCGGCACCGGCCAGAACGAGCAATGGCCCGTCAGTGTGCAGCACGGCCTCGCGTTGTTCGGGGTTCAGGCCCGCAAGGTAAGCAGCTTCGCCCGCCGCTGCTGGCGGACGCGCGGCAGCCATCTGGCTGATCGAAAGGCGATTCGGATCGGAACTCATGGAGAACATATAGCAGGGATTGGCACTTGTGTTAGTCTGCGCCGGCACTTTGGAGGGAGGAACGCATGGCGATGACGGCAGAAGAAATGATGGCCAGCATGAAGGCGGGCCTCAAGGCAAAGACGGGCAAGCCGCTGGAAGACTGGGTCAAAATCGTCAAGGCGAGCGGCATCGAGAAGCATGGCGAGCAGGTGACAATGCTCAAGACGGACCATGGGCTGGGGGGCCAATTTCATCTGCCAGGCGGCAAAAGGCCGGCTGGACGCTGATCCCGCAGACATGCTGGAGGCACAGTACAGGGGCAAGGAAGCGCTGCGGCCCGTTCACGACGCGCTGGTAAAATATGCCGCATCGCTCGGCAAGGACATGGAAATCAGCACCAAGAAGACCAGTGTCGCACTTCGCCGGTCCAAGAACTTCGCCGTGATCGTTCCGGCGACCAAAACGCGGATTGATCGAGGCATCAACCTGAAGGGCGAACCGGGCACAGGGCGCCTGCTGGACGAAAAGCCGGGATCCATGTGTACGCACAAGGTGCGGCTGGAAACCGTCGCGGATGTCGATGCCGAAGTGAAAGCGTGGCTGAAGGACGCCTATGAACGCGCCTAGCGCGCTGCCGGCTTGTTGAACGCAATCGTGACCTGGCCGATTTCAATGCCATAGCGTGTGACATAGGCCCGGTTGATCAGGACATTATCCTCCATCAGGTACATCCAGTCGTCAAAGACGACATTCCATGTCGAGCCGCCGACCTTGAGATCGACCTTGTATTTCCAGTTGAACGCGTTGCCCGATACCTGCCCTTCGGCCAGGCCCGGAACGTCGCCGGCCGTGCCGCGATAGGCACCGTCGCCCAACACGTCGATCTCCCAGACGCGCGTATCGCGCTCGCCGTCATCATACTTGAACTTTTCCGTCAGGGTCAGCCGGTCGCCATCGAGTGTCCCGGTAATGTCGACCTTGAACTGGCGACGCACCTTGCCGAAGCGATCTTCGAACACGCCATAGGCAGCTGTTTCTCCCAGAAAATAATCTTCAAGCACGAGCTGTCGGGGACTGTCGGCAAACTGGCTCACTTGCTGGCTGACACAGCCTGTCGTCACCGACGAGGCCACCAGCAGGATGGGCGCAAGGGCTTTTGAAATGAGCATACCGAACCTTTCAGGCTGCAGGAGCGTGTTTCCTGCCACCCTCTACGCAGGTGCGTCGGCATCGGATGAAAATACCCTGCCGGGACGCGCGGGAGGTCAGCAACGCGTCCAGGCAGGGCGAGTGAGGCGCGGGTGTGTCGCACCTCATAAGGGAGGATCCAGCAACAAGGCCGGACATGCGGTTGCAGCCGATCGAGGCTGAGCGGGAAAGATCAAACGGGGTCTATTCCGTCCCACCCCAGCGCAGAAATCAGGCCACGTCCGCGCACCGTCTGGTGACGCGGACACTGGCATTTTCCCCCGCACGTTAAAGACGTTCCTCGCTCTAGTAGAGGGTGGCGAGGGACTTTGCATCATAGTTCGTGAGCTCGGAGATGCGGCCTTCGCGGACCTTCTTGGCCCAGTCAGGATCCTGCAGCAGGGCCCGGCCGACAGCGACGAGATCGAATTCGCCCTTGTCGAGACGCGCTTCGAGATCGTCTAGCTTGCGAACGGTTGCGCCTTCGCCGCGGAACGCCTTCTCGAAATCGCCGGTGAGGCCAACCGAGCCGACCGTGATCGACGGGAGACCCGTCAGCTTTTTCGCCCAGCCGGCCGTGTTGAGTCCGTTTTCGCCGTCGACATCCGGGAATTCGGCTTCCCAGTAGCGACGCTGCGAGGCGTGGAGCACGTCGATGCCAGCATCGACGAAGACCTTGAGGAAGGCTTCGAATTCCGCTGGGGTCTGCGCCAGACGCGCCGTGTAATCCTGTTGCTTCCATTGCGAGAAACGCAGGATGATCGCGATATCCGGGCCGACCTGTTTGCGGGTTTCCTTGATGATGTCACCGGCGAACGTGGCGCGTTCAGGCAGCGAACCGCCAAAGCGGTCGTCGCGCTTGTTCATCACGTCCCAGAAGAATTCGTCGATCAGGTAGCCATGCGCGCCATGAATCTCGATGGCGTCAAATCCGAGCCGCACAGCTTCACCGGCGGCATTGGCATAAGCCATGACCATGTCGTCGACTTCGGCGCTTGTCGGCGCGTCGAAGACCTGTTTGCCGGAATGGGTGATGCCCGACGGGCTGTCGGTCGGGGCGTCCGGTTCCGGGCCGGTGCCGGGCTTGCGCATCATGCCCTGGTGCCAGAGCTGCGGCGCGATCAAGCCGTTCACTGCGTGGACTTTCTCGACGACGCGCTTCCAGCCCGCCAGGGCTTCCAGTTTGTAGAAGTTCGGCACGTTCGGGTCATTCGAGGATCCGCCCCGCTTCACGGTCGTGCCCTCGGTGACGATCAGGCCGACATCGGCGGCCGCCCGGCGCGCATAATAATCGGCGACGTCCTCACCCGGAACACCGCCCGGCGACTTGCTGCGCGTCATCGGCGCCATCACGATACGGTTGGGCAGGTTGAGGGATTTGATCTTGAGTGGCTTGAAAAGCGGGCTGGTCATGCGGGCGGGCTCCATTGAAATCAGGCACCCAAGTGGCGTCGGTGCATGCCCGCGTCAACCATTGACCTTGCGGCGGCGCCGGGGCTCTGGTTCATAAGGGGTTCAGCGCGTTTCACCAGAGTGAAGAGCGACCAGATCGAAAACGGGGACAATTCCATGCGATATTTCTTTTTCCTGACCGCGACGGCCCTGCTCGCAGCCTGCCAGACGCCGGGCTATGACTATGAGGCCCGTATAGCGCCGAATTTCCCTCAGGCCGCCGAATACCGCGCGCCCGATATCGGCCGCTTTCGCGGCCCCGCGAGCGATGTCGCCGAAGGCGATCTGGCGGCGATGATCGCCGAAATCCGTCTCGACGGCAGGCCCTGGTTCATTGTTTCACAGGGGCAACCCGACAGCGTTTATGAGGGCCGCGTGGATATCGATGCCTGGGATGAGGAGGTCCGGTATGAGCGCGAACGCCGGTGCGTCAAACATGACGGCGTGTTCGACTGCAAGCGTCATGCCCTTGTGGAAACCGAATGCACGACCGAGTCAGTCGCTGTCACGGTGACCACGACCCTGATCGACCTGGCCAGCAATCGCAACGTGTTCACGGCAGCCCAACCGGGCGGATCGGCGCGGGAAACCTGTATCGACATTGCCGAATATCCCGATGATGGCCGCTCTGAAGGCGTCTACCGTGATCCGCGCCAGTCGAACTATAATCCCTACAATGCCCCGATCGGCATGGTGCAGGACGCGGTGGTCGAGGCCGTGCGGCGTTTCCGCTATGACATCGCACCCTACAACAAGACCGTGCGCGCCGAGATCATGACCGAGGGCCTGATCCCCGAAGAGCAGAATGACACGCGCTTCGCGCTGGCGGTCGACGCCACGAAGGGCGGCAATTTCACGGGGGCGTGCGCGCAATGGGATGAGTTGGGACGCGCCTATCCGCGCGCGCCTGCGGTGCTGCACAATCTGGGGGCCTGCGCCGAGGCGCGCGGCGACATGGAGACGGCGCAGCTGCGCTATGCCCGGGCGGCTGACCTGGCCAGCGGCATTCCCCTACTGAAAGACAAGAAAGCCCGGCCGATCTTCGACGCGCTGCAGCGTGTCTCAGGCCGTCGCTATGACGAGATGTTGCTGGATGGCAGCCTGCCGAAATCCGGCAGCTGAGGCCTAGCCGCCGAACATTGTGGCGAGCGTGACGCCGGTCTCGCTGGCTTCGGCCGCGATGCCCCAGGCGATGCCGCCCGAAAAGGCGATGGTGCAAACGACGAACTTGATCAGGACATTTTTCATCTGACGGATTCTCCCGGTTTGGAACACTCTGACGAGACAGAGTGCAAGCCGGAGGCCGCGCCGAAAGGTCTGGTTAACCCTGTTTGTCCGGGTCGCTGTCCAGGCGGTGCCCGTCGGTGAGTTTCGCGAGCTTCTCGGCCCGCCTTTCTTCCAGCGTCCGCTCGGCCTTGGTACGGCCGAACTTGGCGCGGTTCTCGGTGGCCGACTGCGCCTTGGCGGTGCGGGCCTTTGCCTTGCGGGCCGTGTTGAGATTGATCGGCGTGGTCATGGCACCAAGACTACTCAACCGAAGGCGGCCAGTCGAGCGTCGAGACGCGCTTTCACGTCCGGCCATTCGCGGTCGAGGATCGAGAAGAAGACCGTATCACGGACAAATCCGTCCTGCAGGACGCGGTGGTTGCGCAGCACGCCTTCCTTTTTCGCACCCAGCTTCAGCACCGCCGCCTGTGACCGCTTGTTGCGCGCGTCGACCTGAAACTGGACCCGCAAGGCCCGTTCGCCGAAGGCATGTGCCAACAGGAGCCGCTTGGCCGCCGGGTTGATTGCTGTACCGGCAGCATGCGGCGCATAGGCCGTCATGCCGATCTCGACGCCGCGATTGACGACGCTCGGATCAAGATAGCTTGTAATGCCGAGATAGTCCGCGCCATCGGCCGAGAGAACCGCAAACGGGATCATCGTGCCTGCGGCTGCACGCTGGGCAATATTATCCAGCCACCTTCTGATCCAGTCACCCGGCCCCCGGTGCGACCAAAGCAGGAACTGCTCCGGCGCGCGCTCCGCCATCTCGCGCAATGGCCCGGCATGCGTGCCCGGGTCGAAGGGCACGAGCCGGACATGGTCATCCGCCAGCGTGACGGGCGCCAGGTTCATTCCTTGTGATTGTCGCGCCATTGTTCCATCGCCAGCGAGATCGCGAAGGTTTCACGGTATTTCGGGCTCGAGGCCGGGCGCGGCGCGCGGGCCGATGTCATGGCCATGATTTCAGCGAGCTTGTTGTGGGCTGCGCCCGACTGGCCGGCGCCGATATAGGCGTGCAATTCGACCAGCGCGGACGATAGCGGGTCATGCGCGCGGATCACGAAATAGGGCTCGTCATCAGCGAGCTTGCCGATAACATCGAACTGGGACGGGTTGTCCTTGGAGCCGATGGGAGGTTTGGACATGGGGGGGTCTCTTTCTGGGCGGAAGTGATTCTTCTTGCGCCAATCTAAACCCACAGACGCGGCGCGCCAGCCCCTGCCGGCAACCCTCCACATATTCCGCGCAGGGGGGCCGGCGATCGCGGGCGGGTCAGAGCGTCTAGCTCGACGAGACGATGCCGCCGTCACACGGAATCGTATGGCCGGTGATGTAGGCGGACGCCTTCGACGACAGGAACATGGCGAGGCCGGCAATATCGCTCGGCGCGCCGACACGGCCAGACGGGTTGCGGCTCGCCACCGACCCCCAATCGACGCCCTCCGTCTCGCCTTTGAAGCCGACGCCGGTCGACAGCATCCATGTCGGGAATGGCCCCGGCGCGATGCCGTTGACGAGGATGTGCTCACCGGCGAGATGCGCGCCCATGAAGCGCGTGAGATGGATCACGGCGGCCTTCGACGTGCCATAGGCAAAGCCGCTCATCGGGGATGTGTGCATGCCGTCAATCGAGGCGATGTTGATGACGCGGGCCGGATCGGACGCGCTGGCGGACTTGCGCAGCAGCGGCATCAGTTTCTGGGTCAGGAAGAACAGGCCCTTGACGTTGACATCCATCACCTTGTCCCAGCCGACTTCAGGGAAGTCTTCCAGGGTTGCGCCCCAAGCCACGCCGGCATTGTTGACCAGCACGTCGATCTTGTCTTCCCGCTTCGCAATCTCGTCAGCGAGATGGTTAATGCCGTCCATGTTGGAAACGTCCGACGGAATGGCATAGATTTCTCCGCCATATTCGGCCTTCAGGCGCTCAACCGTTTCCTCGCAGGCTTTCGCCTTGCGTGACGAAATGATGACCTTCGCGCCGCTGGACAGGAAGCCGGCTGCGATCATTTCGCCAATGCCGCGCGATCCACCGGTGACCACGACCGTCTTGCCGGCGACCGAAAACAAATTGCTGAAATCCATGCTCACGAAATATCTCCTGCTGTTGTCTCGGCGTCCCTAGTGCGGGAGCGGCCTCGCAACAGCAAGAAAAATCCGTCTAGAACACGGTATAGACGGCATCGTTCGGATAACGGGCGCCAATCGGCGTCTTGTTGCCAAATCGTTCGGCCTCGGTGCCCGGCGGCAGGGGCATATTCTCAACCCAATCAAACACCACCACACGGTTCAGGATACGCCACTCGCCGTCGCGCTGAACGCACCAGTCGAGATAACGGCCCTTCATGTCGACCTGCTCCATCTCGCCGCTTTGCGTGGGCTGGCGCTGGAGCGCCGTGAAATAGCTCTCGACGGCGGCGCCATCATCGCGGAATTCGATCAGGATATTGTGAATCTGGTGAATCCCGCGCTCGATATGCGGCAACACTTTCATGGCCCAGTCCACAAACCCGCTCGCGCTGCCCTGATACGGTCCGTGATGGTCCGTACCGTCAGGCCAGTAGGCAGAGCGCAGCATCGCTTCATCGGCGCGGTCGATGCCCCGGCATTAGCGAAACAGGCAATGGCGAATGGCTTTACGCGCCATGAGTTCTTCAACGTGGCGCGCCATGCGCTCGGTATCGGCCATACGTGTATCCTTTTTCCGGAATCACCCCGGCGAAATCATCTTCTCGGGGCGCACGATCGCATCGAAGTCTTCCGCCGGAATGCCGTCCTTGATGGCTTCCTCGCGCAGGGTCGTGCCGTTCTTGTGGGCGGTCTTGGCGATCTTGGCGGCGCGGTCGTAGCCGTATTTTTCCTTGAGCGGCGTGACCAGCATGAGGGAATTGTCGAGGCCGCGCTTGATATTGTCGAGGCGCGGTTCGATGCCGACAACGCAATTGTCAGTAAAGCTGACGGCGGCGTCGGCCAGAAGTCGCGTCGACTGGAGGAAATTGTAGGCCATCATCGGATTGAACACGTTGAGCTCGAAATGGCCTTGCGATCCGGCGAAGCCGATGGCGGCATTGTTGCCGTGGATATGGGCGCAGACCTGGGTCAGCGCCTCGCACTGGGTCGGGTTGACCTTGCCGGGCATGATGGACGAACCGGGCTCATTCTCCGGCAAAGCCAGTTCGCCGAGACCCGAGCGCGGGCCCGAGCCGAGGAAGCGGATATCATTGGCGATCTTGAAACAGCTCATCGCCACCGTGTTGATGGCACCATGCGTGAACACCATCGCGTCGTGCGCGGCGAGCGCCTCGAACTTGTTCGGCGCGGACGTGAAGGCGAGTCCGGTGATGGCGGCGATCTTCCCGGCCACCTTGTCGGCAAAGCCGATTGGTGAGGCAAGGCCTGTGCCGACCGCCGTGCCGCCCTGGGCCAGCTGCATCAGCATGGGCAGCGTCGATTCGATGCGGGCGATGCCGTTTTCGACCTGCTGGGCATAACCGGAGAATTCCTGGCCGAGCGTGACGGGCGTGGCATCCTGCGTGTGCGTTCGGCCGATCTTGATGATGTCGGCCCAGGCCTTCGCCTTGGTGTGGAGCGCGGTGTGAAGGTGCTTCAGTGCCGGCAGCAGGCGGTGCGTCACTTCCTCGGCGGCCGCAATGTGCATCGCCGTCGGGAAACAATCGTTCGACGACTGGCTCATGTTGACATGGTCGTTCGGGTGGACCGGCTTTTTCGAGCCCATCTCGCCGCCTAGCATCTCGATGGCGCGATTCGAGATGACTTCATTGGCGTTCATGTTTGACTGCGTGCCCGAGCCTGTCTGCCAGACGACAAGGGGGAAATGGTCATCCAGCTTGCCAGCGATGACTTCCTCAGCGGCCGCGATGATGGTCTTGCCGAGATCCTTGTCGAGCTTGCCGAGGTCCATATTGGCCTCAGCGGCAGCCTTCTTGACGATGCCGAGCGCGCGAATGATCGGCTCTGGCTGCTTCTCCCAACCGATCTTGAAATTGCCGAGGCTGCGCTCGGCCTGCGCGCCCCAGTAGCGGTCGGCGGCGACCTCAACAGGGCCCATCGTGTCGGATTCAGTGCGGGTGGGGGTCTTGGCCATTGTGTCGGGGCTCCGTAGGAATTCGCTGGATTGTTGCTGGGCGCGGTTTAGCATGCAGGCAGAACTGGGCAAGGTGGCCATCCGCATGGGCGATCGTCTCGAAATTCACCGGAAGCGGTACAGCGAAAGCATCATGCTGTTCCTGCTCGGCCTCGCCATGGCGATCGGGCTTGTCGTACTGGTCCGGGTGCCGGTGAGCGCATTCGGCAGCGGACTGGCGGGCGGGTTGTTCAAGACCCTGCTTGCCATGGCGCTGGTCGGTCTTGCGCTGCTGATCTACTGGCGCGTCCAGCAGGCGCTGTCGGCCGCACCCGAAATCGTCATCGACGGGCGCGGGATCCTGATGCGTATCGCCGGGCGCGAGCAATTGCTGGCATGGGACGATATTGGCGGCCTGCGCATCGACACGGTGCGCGGCGGCCGCTCGCTGCATGTCAGCCCGGCGCCGGACCTTGTCCTCGGCCAGAGTGTCGGGCGCCTCGTCGGATGGATGGAGATCATCCTCACCAAGGGCAGGATCAGCGTCGATTTCCACGAGCTGCTCAATTTCGTAAAGCGCGTTGCCCCGCCCCACCTCGCCGCGCAATTATGACAGCCCCATCCAAAATGGCTGGCAAAGCGGGCGACACCCGATAGCATGCGGTCATGATTGAAAAACTGTCCGACCCGACCGTCCTGTTCGCTCTCGTGATCGCCTTCTACCTGGGCTTCACGGTGCGCGGCTGGCGGCGCAATTCCCTGTCACCCACGCCGATGACACAGGAAGACGTCGCCGGGGCGCTGGAAAGCGTGACCGTGTCGCGCTGGATGGAAATCGACGCCGAGATTGACGCGCGCCGGAAGATTGCCGCGATCAAGCTGCTGCGCGCGGCGACCGGGCTTGGCCTGAAGGATTTCAAGGAAGCCATCGAGGCCCGCATGGCGCAGCGCGGGATGGGGCGGCGTTGAGTGATGACTGGGTCCAGTCCGGAAAGGTGCGTGCACGTATCACCGAAGTGGGCGCGCTCGAAGTCCGCTGTCATGGCCTGACGACGCAGACGAAATATTACAAGGGCCTGCTCAAGGAATTCTTCCGCAAGGACTTCCCGCCCCTGCGGCCCGGTTATGGCGATTACAGCGTGCATATCGTGATGGAATATACCGGCGAGGCACCATGGATGGACCTCGACAATCTCGCCAAGGCCCTGCTCGACAGCCTGACCGGGAATGTGTTCGAGGACGACCACCAGGTCGCCCGCCTTCTGGTCGAGCGGCGCGTCGGCGAACGCGAAGGCATCTGGCTCAGCGCCGAGGTGATGGAGTGATCAGTTGAGTCGGCTCACGCCTTCACCACCAGCGTCTCCAGCCCCCTGAAGAAAGGCAGCGCCCGCCAGACCAGGTCCTGCTGCGGCAGGGACAGGTCCGGATAGCGTTCGTACAGTTTCTGGTAGACGCGCCGTGCTTCGATGCGCGCGAGCGGCGCGCCGATGCAGATATGGGGGCCGCCGCCGAAGGCGACATGGCTGGGGCGTTTCACCGTGATGTCGAATGCGTCGGGCGCATCGAATGTCCCTGCATCGCGATTGGCCGAGGCGAGCGAGCAGAATACGGCCTGGCGCGCCTTCATCGGGCAGCCTGCGACCTGCTGGTCCTCGGCGAGAATGCGCGACGTGGCCGACACTGGCGCCTCGAACCGCAACACTTCCTCCACCGCCTGCGCGCCAAGGGCCGGATTGGCCTTGAGAGCGGCCAGCTGGTCCGGATGGTTCAGGAACAGCCAGACGCCATTGCCGATCAGGTCGGTCGTCGTCAGGTTGCCTCCGACAAGCAGGGCCTGCAGGTTCAGGAGCAGTTCGTCATCGCTCATGTCGGCTTCGCCGCTCGCCAGCAACTGGACCATGTCGGAGATGAGGTCGTCGCGAGGCTCTGCACGCCGGGCGACCATCAGCTCGGTGAAATAGGCGTCGAGCGCTTCGGCGCCACTCATCAGGCGCGCGGTTTCCGCCTCGGTGCGCATGGGGTTGAGACCGAGGATCACGTCTTCCGACCATTGGCGGAAATCTGCGAGCCTGCTCTCATCGACGCCAAGGATGCGGGCGATCACGAGGACAGGGATCGGCACGGCTATTGCTTCCATAAGGTCGAACGCGCCCTGATTTGGCGCCGCCGCGATCGTGTCGTCGATGATCGCCTCGATCTCGGGCTTCATCTTGTTGATGCGCGCATAGAAGGCCTTGGCCAGCGGCTGGCGGATGCGGGCATGGTCCGGGTCGTCGAGAAAGAGGATGCTGGTGCGCCGGCCGTCCGGATCGTCGTCGTCGACCAGCCGTCGGGGCAGCGAGCCTTCCTCCGCCTTGCTCGGCAAGCGCACATGGCTGCGGTCATTGACCAGGCCGCGCACATCGTCATAGCGCGTCAGCAGCCAGGTCTTCGCCATTTCGTCCCGCAAGACCGGGCAAGCATCGCGCAAGGCCTTGAGCGGCGTGTGGGGATCTTTCCGGGCTTCGGGCACGAAGGCTGAAATTTCAATGATGCTCTGGGGCACTTTCACCGGGCTGGTATCGTCTGCCATCTGATTCCTCCTGGAATTCTTGTTTTCCGGAGACTACCACAAGTCAGAGACACTGGCGCAGATGCCGTTGCGTCAGCCCAGCCGCTTGAACGGCATCGGGATGGCGGTTGCCGTAGCCTTGGCGACCAGTTCGCCGTCCGGGCCGAAACATTCGGCCTCCATGAAAGCGGCCGACCTGCCGAGCTTCAGGATGCGTGCCTCGACATGGGCCGGGCCCGGCATCAGGCGGCGCAGGAAGCTTGTCTTCATTTCGAGCGTCGGCGCGGTCATCGTCACGTTCGACGCGATGATCACACAGGTGCTCATCGCCTCGTCCAGCATGGCGGAGATGAAGCCGCCCTGCACCGCGCCGGTGGGGTTGGCGAACATCTGCGGGACGTCGAAATCCATGCGGATGCGCATCGCGTCCTGTTCGACTTCGGCCAGCGTCATGCCGAGCGTATCGGAACAAGGCGGTCGTTTCTTCGAGCCCTGGAAGCGGGCCAGCATGTCAGCGTCGCTGATGCGGGGCTTGTCTGTCTCTGCCAAAATCCCGGCGGCCTATTTGCGCCGGAAGGCGTCGAGATTCACGACCGTGCCTGCGTCGGCAGTTGCGCTATCCTCCGCGGTGGCTTCGAAGACAACGGCCGGTGCAATGACCTCCGCGTCCTTGTTCGTGTTCTCGAAGGTCAGACCGAAATTGACCGACGGGTCGACGAAGCGCGTGATGGCGGCATAGGGCACGAACAGGTGCTGCGGCACGCCGGAGAATTTCAGGATGATCTCGAAATGACCCTCGTTGACTTCGAGGTCCCAGAACTGGTGCTGCACGACGATCGTCATGTCTTCAGGGAAACGCTCAGTCAGGTAGTCGGCGACCTTCACGCCCGGCGCCTTGGTGCGGAACGTGATGTAGAAATGGTGATCGCCGGGCAGTCCGCCATTAGCGAGCGCGCGCTTCAGCGATTCGCGAACGACGCCCCGCATGGCCGCTTGGGTCAGCGCGTCATATCCGATGTAATCCGTCATGTTCGCTGTATCGCCCTCGATCCTGATGTTGGTAACTTCTTGTACACTATGCCCGGTCCCATTCCCCCGCAACGGGCTTCGCACGGCAGGCGAGGAAAAAAGCAGCACTCGCTCAATTGCAGCGGCTAAGAGTGGATTGCCTGATCCTGTAATCACCCCGCCAGTTGAGCCGGGGGCTGACCCTCATTATCCTCTCCCCCCGCAACGCGCGACGCGGTCAACCTCAAGAGAAGCACCGCATGCCCTGGGGACATGCGGTGCGAACGCTACCGGTGATCTGTGCCTGGCAGAGTCAGTAATTGCCAGGTGGGTCGCTCGCCGGAAACGACTCGTCGCTCTCTTCGTCAACCTCGTCCCATTCCTCCGGTGGGTTTTCCATGTTCTCAGGACCCGCAGGGCGGATTACCCGCACATCTTCCGGGCCGTCTTCTTTCTCCGTGGGCTTGCCTGACATGATGCGTCTCCATTCATGATTGCGTTTCTATCAACGCGGGATGGCGCGTAAGGTTGCCCCGACGGGTGGTTCCTTTCCGCACTGGCCAAGGCCCGTGGCGACGCATAGGAATGAGGGCCGGACGAGAGACTTGCAGGAGAAGACGAACGATGAAGATGCCACAGGCAGGCCGTGAGTGGCGCGATGTCCGCGCCGATATGATCGCACGTGGGGGCGGCGACGCTGCCTGGCGCGACGGCCGCACGGCCGTCTATGTCTTCAATGCCGGTGAAGACATCTCCCGCATCCAGCACGAGGCCTATGGACTCTACATGGCCGAGAACGGGCTTGGCCCCCTCGCCTTCCCAAGTCTCGCGCAGATGGAGAAGGACGTCATCGGCATGGGCCTCGACCTGTTGCACGGGCCGGACGGCGCGACCGGCGCGATGACCTCCGGCGGCACCGATTCGATCACGATGGCGATCAAGACGGCGCGCGACTATGCCCGCGCCAATGGCACGCCTCGCGAGGGCGCCAATATCGTGCTCGCCCAGTCGGCCCATCTCGCCTTCGACAAGGCGGCGCTGTTGATGGATATCGAGATCCGCCGCGTGCCGCTAAAGTCCGATGGCTCGTATGAAGCCGACCCGGATGCGATGGGCGCAGCCTGCGATGCTTCAACGATCATGATGGTCGGCTCGGCCCCCAGCTTCCCGCATGGCATCATTGATCCAATTGCCGCGCTGGGCGAGATCGTCGCCAAGAAGAATGTCTGGCTGCATGTCGATGCCTGCGTCGGTGGCTATTTCGCGCCATTCGCCCGGATGAACGGCGTGCCGGTGCCACCTTTCGATTTCGAGGTGCCTCAGGTGCATTCGATGAGCGCCGACCTGCACAAATATGGCTATTGCGCCAAGGGCGCTTCGACCGTGCTGTTCCGTTCGGAGGAACTCTACCAGTACATGCCCTTCGACATGGCGGGCTGGTCAGGCGCGCCGATGAAAACGCCGACCCTCGCCGGCACACGGCCCGGCGGAGCGATCTCTGCAGCCTGGGCAGTGATGAACACGCTGGGAGTTGCGGGCTATCGCGAGAAACAGGGCCTTGTTTGCGAAACGCGCGAGCGGATCGAGGAAGGCGTCAAACGGCTCGGCTTTGAAATCCTCGGCAATCCGATGCTTGGCCTGATGGCCTTCCGCCACCCGGACCACCACGCCTTCGCGATCTATGGTGAAATCTACCGGCGCGGCTGGTTCACCTCGGTCACCAAGGAGCCGCCGAGCCTGCACCTGATGCTGTCGCCCAAGCATGCCGAAATTGTCGACGACTACCTCGCAGACCTCGAAGCCAGCATGGCCACGGTCGCCGGCGGCGTGGCCGGACCGAAGGTTGAAGCGCGCTACAGCTAACGCCCAGGCGGTGGACGAAATCTGACAGAGAAAAAATCAATCTCGTGCGGTCGCAAATTGGCTCTATCCTCCGCTGATCGGCATTCCTCCGGAAAGATTTCCAGACATGATTTTTGACCGGGTGAAATCGCTCGACGCCATCCTGGCCACGGCTGAGAAAAAATCACTGCATCGTTCATTGGGCGCCTTCCAGCTGACCATGCTGGGCATTGGCGCGATTATCGGCACGGGTATTTTCGTGCTGACGGCCGCCGCAGCCCAGAAGGCCGGGCCGGGAATGATGTTCTCATTCATGATTGCCGGGTTCGTCTGCGCCGTTGCAGCGCTCTGCTATTCCGAACTGGCCTCCATGGTTCCCGTGTCGGGCTCGGCCTACACTTATACCTACGCCGTCATGGGCGAACTCCTCGCCTGGATGGTCGGCTGGGCCTTGATCCTTGAATATGCCGTGGCCGCGTCGGCTGTCTGCGTCGGATGGTCGGGTTACGTGATCGGGCTGATTGCGCATACGACCGGGCTTGGATTACCCGAATTCCTGAGTAGCGGACCGGCATGGGGCCTTGTCGGTTTCATGCCAACGGTCGATTTCAGCCACGGCGTGATCAACCTGCCCGCCATATTGGTGGCCGGCGCTGTGACCTGGCTCCTCGTCCTCGGCACCAGCGAAAGCGCCTCGGTCAATGCCGTCCTCGTGGCGATCAAGATCGTGGCCCTGACGGCCTTTATCGTGCTCAGCATGCCCCTCCTGAAGGGCGAAAATTTCACGCCCCTCCTGCCGACCGGAATTCTGGGCCATGACGGATTGGGGGTTGTCGGCGCAGCCGCCTCGATCTTCTTTGCCTATGTCGGCTTTGATGCTGTCTCGACGGCGGCTGAAGAGACCAAGAATCCGCAGCGCAATGTGCCGATCGGCCTGATCGGGTCGCTGGCAATCTGCACCATATTCTACCTCCTTGTCGCCGCCGGCGTGGTCGGAACCGTCGGCGCACAGCCGGTGCGCGATGCCGCCGGCATGGTCCTGTCGCCGGACGGCGTGACCTTCGCCAATCGCTGTGCCGAGTTGTCGGGACTTGGCGAAGCACCCATCGTCTGTTCCAAGGAAGCTCTCGCCGAAACGCTGCGGCGGATCAATTTCCCACTGATTGGCAACCTTGTCGGCCTGGCCGCCTCGATCGCCCTGCCCTCGGTTATCCTGATGATGATCTACGGCCAGACGCGCATCTTTTTCGTCATGGCCCGCGACGGCCTGCTGCCTGAAAGCCTGGCCGATGTTAACCCGAAATACCGCACGCCCTGGAAGATGACCATTTTCACCGGCATCGTCGTCGCTATTGCGGGTGCGTTCTTCCCGGTCAGCCAGCTGGCCGACATCTCCAATTCGGGCACGCTGTTCGCCTTCTTCATGGTGGCGTTGGCCGTCATGATCCTGCGCAAGACCGACCCTGATCGGCACAGGCCCTTCCGGACACCGCTGATATGGATCATTGCGCCCATCGCGGCACTCGGTTGTCTCGGCCTCTACCTGAACCTGCCCTTCATCGCGAAGATGGTGCTGCCAATCTGGGGCTCTATCGGCCTGCTGATCTACTTCTTCTACAGCCGGGGTCACAGCCATCTCGGGCGCGGCTCAGTCGAAGTCCACGAGCTAGATCCGGACGCACCGCCACAACCTGTGCCGCCAATCGACTAGGCATGCGGAGCGCTCCTTGCGGCATGCCTTGTTCGGCATGGCGCCTTGATGCAGTCTACGGGAAACCTCAGAGTTATTGTCAAATCTGGTGTTTGAGAGTTTTTGGTCATGCGGCGATCTGGCCAGTTTCGGTGGTTTCGATCCCGTCTTTGAATTTGACGCCGGTAATGACTTTGGCGAGGTAGTCAAAGCCGCGTAGTTTTCGCCAGTTTTGTTCAGCGCATTGGCCCAGCTTGAACATCATGTGCAGCATGCCATCTCGTGATAGACAGCCTTTCGAGCGCTTGGTGCGGTGCCGGATCGTGGCGAACGCGGACTCAATCGGATTGCTGGTGCGGATGCTCTGCCAATGCTGTGCTGGGAAGTCGAAGAATGCCATGAGTTCCGCGCGATCCTTTTGCAGGCACAGGGTGGCCTTGGGGTATTTTGCCTCATAGGTTTTGACGAACAAATCAAAGGCCTTTTGGGCATCTTCTTTAGTCTCAGCCTGCCATATATTGTGGATAGCGGCTTTAGCTTTTGGCTGTGACAGCTTGGGCAGGCAATTGAGCACGTTCATCGTCTTGTGTTGCCAGCACCGCTGCTGGCGGGACGTCGGATAAACCTCATCCAGAGCCGCCCAAAACCCCATGGCACCGTCCCCGATCGCCAGCTTTGGGGCATTCATTCCCCGGCTTTTGAGGTTAAGAAGAACCTCACGCCAGCTCTGCGTGGACTCACGCACCCCGTCCTCGATTGCTAAGAACCGCTTCTTGCCACGGGCTGTGACGCCAACAATCACAAGCGCGCAGAGCTTGTTATCCTCGCCTCGAAGGCCGCTGTGGACGCCGTCAGCCCAGATATAGACGATTGGCTCATCATCGAATGCAGCGTCTCTCCAGCCGTCGTATTCCTTGGCCCAATCGCGCTTGAGGCGTGAGACTGTATTCGCCGACAGTCCTGCTGCATCAGGCCCCAGAAGAACCTTAAGCGCCGCACCCATTTCGCCGCTGGAAATCCCTTTGAGATAGAGCCAGGGCAAGGCCGCCTCCAGCGTCTTGGTGCGGCGCACATAGGGCGGCACCAGGGCCGAGCGGAATGTTACCGGTGTGCCATCCTTGGATCGCACCTTTGGAATGCGCACGCTCACAGGGCCAATGCTGGTTTGGAAGGGCCGGGCCGGATGATGCCCATTGCGCACGACAGACGCGTGACCTGCATCCGTGCGCACGTCGGCGAACTGCGCAAGATAGCTGGCAAGCTCTGCTTCAACTGCTGTCGCGATCAGTTCCTGCGCTCCCGTCCTGAGCAATTCCGTCAGCGCATCGGTCATCCCGTCTCGACGTGCAAAATCAACAATGTTAGTCGTTTCCATGGTGGTGTATCTCCTTCGGTTGGGCTGCTGTCTCGCAACAACAATTCAACCAGATACGCCGCCAACCTTCAAACCGCCCAAACACCAGATTCAGTCATAACTCGATGATCAGCGAGCGGGCCTTTATCCAAAGGGCGGCCTTCGCCAATTTCGCGGTATGCCAGGGTGCGGCTCACGGTGTAGATGAAACGGCTTTTTCTGCGCTGATCGATCTGTAGTCAGTCTTCATGACTGTCCTTGTTGAGGTGAACGTGTTGTCGCCAAGTCAGGTCTCGACGTCGTATGCGCTGGCCTTATCTTCGGCCTTCCATTTCTTCTCTGCTTCACTGTCGGGCAGCGGTGCAGGAAAACCTTGAATGCGAGTAAAGCACCAGGTTTGCGATCGCCAGAAGCGCGGCTGCAGCTGACAAGCGATATTGGGGCGCCAACAGGTTTTTCGCCAGGGAAGGGAATCGGACCATACCACGTGCAATGACGACTGACTGCCAGCCAGTCCATGCGACACATCCAGCCGTCAACGTCCACAAAGCTGCATCGGAGAACATGCTTGGGTTTGCAAGTACGGCGGGCTCAGATGCCGACATTATCGTGGCAAAAAGGGATTTCGCAACCAGCGCACCGACTGGCCAACTTGCAACCGTCGCCAAAAAGTTCACATCGCCGTCTCCCAATCGCGTGATGGTTCCGAACTTGCAGGCTCCGTTGGTTGCAGCGCCGATACCGAGCAAGAGACCGCCGCATACGGACACGGCCGTTATCGGCCAATGACGAAACTGCGTTGCTGCATGAAAGTATGCCAGGAACAGGAAGGAAAGACTGAAGACCCAAAGCGATACCTTCACAAACGAGACGAGCACGAACACCCGACGACTTGTAAAGACCTCCGCAACGGCCTTCACGGCACAGATGCTCGCGCGATGGGCCGCAAATCCAACCGTGAAAGCGGCAACAAGTCCGAAGAAGAATCCCATTCGGGCTCCAGAGTTTTCAGGTGAAACTGTATTTGAATCTACGGGGCTGCGAATTGCTCTCCCTCGTCGGGTTTGGCTCAGGAACCAGTGCGCTGTTTTAAAGCACATCCGCGACAAAAGGAATCGTGAGGGATTCCCTTTTGCTTCGAACTCTGATTCTCCTTTTCGGCAGGAGGATTTGTCGATGGCAGTTTCGTATTCGCTTGATTTTCGC
>Ga0335398_10001745_pt1 | contig 36028 bp, 25 predicted proteins | sample BON03_FD_205742 | JGI IMG/M metagenome (GOLD analysis project Ga0335398, IMG submission 205742) | Freshwater microbial communities from Lake Bonney liftoff mats and glacier meltwater in Antarctica - BON-03 (spades assembly) (version 2) | ecosystem: Environmental > Aquatic > Freshwater > Ice >... | reverse complement strand
CCTGCGCGCGCTGATCGACCGCACCCGCTTCGCCATCTCCACCGAGGAGACGCGCTACTACCTGAACGGCATCTACATCCACCAGACCGAGAGCGAAGGGGCAAAGGTGCTGCGCGCAGTCGCCACCGACGGGCACCGTCTGGCCCGCGTGGAGGAGCCGTTGCCGGAGGGCGCCGGCTCGATGCCCGGCGTGATCGTGCCGCGCAAGACGGTGGGCGAGTTGCGCAAGTTGCTCGACGAAATCACCGGCGATGTCGAAATCGCGCTGTCGGACACGCGCATCCAGTTCCGCGTCGGCACCATCACGCTGACCAGCAAGCTGATCGACGGCACATTCCCGGAATACGAACGCGTGATCCCGCGCGACAACGACAAGATCCTGCGGGTCGGCCGCCAGGACTTCGCCGAGGCGGTGGCCCGCGTGGCCGCCATCTCGTCGGAGCGCTCGCGCCCGGTGAAGATGTCGCTGGCGCGCGATCTGCTGGTGCTGTCCGCGGCCAGCCCCGAGCAGGGCACCGCCAGCGAGGAGCTGGATGGCGAGCGGGTAAAGTACGACGCGGGCCCGCTGGAGATCGGCTTCCAGGCCCGCTACCTCAACGACATTACCGACCAGATCAGCAATGTCGTGGAATTCCGCTTCTCCGACGGTGCGGCGCCGACCGTGGTGCTGGACAGCGCGGATGCGAGCGCCCTCTACGTGCTGATGCCGATGCGGGTGTAGCCCGCGCCGGATGGCACCCAGGCCGGGCTGATGCAACCGGAGCAGAAGTTGCTGCGGCTGGCGCGCCTGTCGCTGACCGCGTTTCGCAACTATACCGCGCTGACTTGGCAGCCGCGCGGGCGGATGTCGGTGCTGTTTGGCGCCAATGGCAGCGGCAAGACCAATCTGTTGGAAGCGATCTCGCTGCTGGTGCCCGGGCGCGGGCTGCGTGGCGCACGCATCGCCGACCTGCCGCGCCATGGTGCGGCCACATGGGCGGTGGCCGCGCGGTTCGAGACGCCGCAGGGGCCGATGGACATCGGCACGGGCTCCTCGCCGGAGGGCCGCAGCGAACGACGTGCCTTCCGGCTGGACGGCATGCCGCCGCGCAGCCAGGCTGAAGTGGCCGCGCGGCTGGCTGCCGTGTGGCTCACGCCGCAGATGGACAGACTGTTCCAGGAGGCCGCCGGCGGGCGCCGCCGGTTCCTCGACCGGCTGGTCTATGCGCTTGAACCCGGACATGCCCGCGAGGTGGCCGCCCACGACACCGCCATGGCCGGGCGCAACCGCCTGCTGGCCGAAGGGCGCGGCGACCGGGCGTGGCTCGCGGGGCTGGAGGACTCGATGGCGCGCCATGCCGTCGCCGCGGCGGCTGCCCGAGTGGGTGTGGTCGCCAGGCTGAATGCCGCCCCGCCGGAGGGTGGCTTTCCCGGGGCACACATGGCGCTGGACTGTCCCATCGCCGCGCGCCTGGCCATCCAGCCCGCACTGGCCGTGGAGGACTGGTTGCGGGCGGAACTGTCAAATACCCGTGGCACCGATGCCGCTTCCGGCGCCGCGCGCCTGGGGGCCCATCGCTGCGACATGCTGCTGTCCGATGCCGCGACCGGCCAACCGGCGGGCCAGGCCAGCACCGGGCAGCAGAAGGCCCTGCTGATCGGCGTGATCCTCGCCCACGCCGCACTGTTGACCGACGCGCGGGGCTTCGCGCCGCTGTTGCTGCTGGACGAACCGGCGGTGCACCTCGACCCCGACCGCCGGGCCGCCCTGTTCGCGGCCCTGGTCCGCCTGCCCGCCCAGGTGTTCCTCACCGGCACCGATCCCGCCGTTTTCGCCCCGCTGCGGGGCGTGGCCGAGGCGCTGCGGACCGATGGCGGCAGCTTGCATCCGGACCCGGACTACCCGGCGCCGCAGCCGGCTTGAGAACACCGCAGGGCTGCGCGGCGAAACTGGCCAAACCCGTGAAAATCCATTATGTTGACCGTCTTCCCACCGCACCTCGGAGAACCCGATCGGCATGACCGACAGCGCCGCGCCGAAGCCCGATTCCGACCTGCCTGAGGGCGAGGCCTATGACGCCGCGTCGATCTCGGTGCTGCGTGGGCTGGACGCGGTGCGCAAGCGCCCGGGCATGTATATCGGCGACACCGATGACGGCTCCGGCCTGCATCACATGGCCTTCGAGATCATCGACAACGCGGTGGACGAGGCGCAGGCAGGCCATGCCGACCGGGTGAGCCTGACGCTGAACGGCGACGGCAGCGTGACGGTGCGCGACAACGGCCGCGGCATCCCGACCGACATCCATGCCGAGGAGGGCGTGTCGGCGGCCGAGGTGGTGCTGACCAAGCTGCACGCCGGGGGCAAGTTCAACCAGAACTCCTACAAGGTCTCGGGCGGCCTGCATGGCGTGGGTGCGGCGGTGGTGAACGCGCTGTCCGAATGGATGGAGGTGCGGATCTGGCGCAACGGGCTGGAGCATTGCATCCGCTTCCGCCATGGCGATGCCGAGGCGCCGCTGTCGGTGGTCGGCTCATCCGACCAGCCCGGCGGCACGGAGGTGACGTTCAAGCCCTCGACCGGCACCTTCACCCGCGTGGAGTTCGACTTCGCGGTGCTGGAGCGGCGGCTGCGCGAATTGGCCTTCCTCAACTCGGGCTTGGCGATCGTGCTGCGCGACGAGCGCGCCGCCACCCCGGTCGAATCCGCCTTCCACTGCGTCGGCGGGCTGGTCGAGTTCGTCCACTGGCTGGACCGCGCCAAGACCCCGGTGCTGTCGCCCCCGATCAACGTGACCGGCAGCGGCGTAGGCCCCCTTGGCGAGATCAAGGTGGAGCTGGCGCTGACCTGGAACGACAGCTTCCACGAGACGATGCTGTGCTTCACCAACAATATCCCGCAGCGCGACGGCGGCTCCCACCTGGCCGGGTTCCGCCAGGCGCTGACGCGCGTGGTGACGAAATACGCGGAGGGGATGGGCAAGAAGGATTCGCTCAGCCTCGTCGGCGACGACATGCGCGAAGGCATGACCGCGGTGCTGTCGGTGAAGGTGCCGGACCCGAAATTCTCGTCCCAGACCAAGGACAAGCTGGTTTCCTCCGAGGTGCAGCCGGTGGTGCACGCCGCCGTGGCCGATGCGGTTGGCCACTGGTTCGAAACCCACCCGCGCGAGGCCAAGTCGATCATCCAGAAGGTGATGGACGCCGCCGCCGCACGCGAGGCCGCCCGCAAGGCGCGCGAACTTACCCGCCGCAAGGGCGTGCTCGACGTCTCGACCCTGCCGGGCAAGCTGGCCGACTGCCAGGAGCGCGACCCAGCCAAGTCCGAACTGTTCATCGTCGAGGGCGACAGCGCCGGCGGCTCCGCCAAGCAGGGCCGCGACCGCAAGAACCAGGCGATCCTGCCGCTGAAGGGCAAGATCCTGAACGTGGAGCGCGCCCGCTTCGACCGCATGCTGGGCAGCGCGGAAATCGGCACGCTGATCACCGCCCTCGGCACCGGCATCGGCCGCGGCGAGCCCGAGCAGGGCGGCTTCGATATCGGCAAGCTGCGCTACCATCGCATCATCATCATGACCGACGCGGACGTGGACGGCTCGCATATCCGCACGCTGCTGCTGACCTTCTTCTTCCGCCAGATGCGCCCGCTGATCGACCGCGGCCACCTCTACATCGCCCAGCCGCCGCTCTATCGCGCCAAGCGCGGCAACGACGAACGCTACCTGAAGGACGACGCGGCGTTGGAACGCTTCCTGCTCGACAAAGTGCTGGGCGAGGCGCGGCTTACCTACGCCGACGGCCGCCATTTCGAGGGGCCGGAGCTTGACGCCGAGGCGACCTGGCTGCGCGAGGCCAGCATGCGCCTGCACCGCTTGGCCGTGAGCATCCCGGTGAACCTGCTGGAACAGGCCGCCATCGCCGGTGCGCTGCACCCCAACGCCACGCGCGACACCGCCGCCGGGCAGGACCTTGCCGACCGCCTGAACGCCGTGTCGTTGCCGGCCGAGCGCAGCTGGCTGGTGGCGCCGCTGGGTGATGGGGGGCTGACCATGCGCCGCGTCGTGCGCGGCGTGGCCGAGATCCACAATCTCGACGCCGCCTCGCTGCGCAGCGCCGAGGCACGCTGGCTCGACGAGCGCGCGGCCGCCCTGGCCGGCCGCTTCCGCGAACCCGCCACCCTGGTGCTCGACAAATCCGAGGCCGTGGCGCTCGGGCCGGCCAGCGCCTTCGATCGCATCATCGCGCAGGGCCGTCGCGGCCTGTCGATCCAGCGCTTCAAGGGGCTGGGCGAGATGAATCCCGACCAGCTCTGGAAGACCACCCTGGACCCGGCCATCCGCACCCTGTTGCAGGTCGAGGTCGGCGACACCGAGGATGCCGAGGGCGTATTCTCGACCCTGATGGGCGACGTGGTGGAACCACGCCGCGAGTTCATCGTCAGCAACGCCTTGAAGGTCGCAAACCTCGACGTGTAGCGTGGCCGTGCCTGCGGAGGCGGCCCCTCAGCAGCTTTCCAGGTGCCAGCGGTCCAGTTCCGTGGCCACGCCCAGATGGTGCTCGAGGCGCTCGCCGCCGAGGTCGCGTAGGGCCGCCCGCACCAGTTCGCGCGTCGTGAAGCCCTCGTCGTGATCCACAATGCTGGGTTGGTCGCGAAACACCAGCCATACGCTGGCCGGCGGCGCCACCACGTCGCACACCTCGTCCACCGACAACGTCCTGTCCACCATGAGTTCCGCCGCCGCAAGACGCTCCAGCGGAGAGTGCGGCGGCACGATGTAGATGCCCGGGACCGCGGCACCCAGCGCCCGCAGATGGGCCGTCAGGGATATCTCCAGAAAGGCACTCTCCGTCAGGATCACCTTTTCGCCCGGCTTCATCCGTTCCTGCAGCACAGCAGCAACAAGATCCCAGCGCTCCTTGCGGTGCTCCACCAGATGCCAGCCGACGACGCCCCAGGCCTGCGACGCCAGCAGCACGGCAGCGACGGCCAGTCCCGGCCAGCCGGGCAGCAGCGCCACGCCCTTGGCCAGCAGCACCGCCAGCGGCAGCAGCAGGAACAGCACGGTGCGGTCCATGAAGACCGGGCTGAACTGGCTGACGGCCGGCACCAGCACCGCAACGACAGCCAGCATGGCCGCCATGGCGGCAACCAGGGGCTCGCGCGTCCGCCACCAGTGCCATGCCACCACTCCCAGCAGGGCCAGTTGCATCAGCAGCACCCAGGGCGACAGCGGCCCGAGAAACGGCGCAACGAGGGTCCGCCCATAGACGCGCACGACATCGAGCAGGCCGGGCGCCTCGATCCAGCGGTCGATGTAGGCCTGCGCCGTGAGCACATGGCGCAGCATGGCGCCGAGCGGCGCGGCGGCGAGCACCAATGCCACAAGATCCGCCAGCAAGAGCAGGGCGAGGCCACGCCGCAACATCTCAGGACGCAGGGACAGGCCGGCCAGCACGAAGGCATTCACCCCGACGACGACGAATACCGCCGTGGCGTGCAGCCACAGCCCCGCCGCCAGGGACATGCCAAGCCCGATCGCCGCCAGGCGTGCGCGCCGGTCTTTCTGCGCCCATCCAACCAGCGACACGGCACACAGCATCGCCAGCGCGGTAACCAGGAACAGCATCGTGTAGACGCGCCCATCCTGGGAAAAGCGGACATGGGTTGCCGCGAGGGCGACCAGCAAGGCCGCAACCCACGCCACGCGCTGGCCGCCCGCGGCACGGCCGAGCAGCCAAACCGGAACGATCACGGCAACGCCGGCCAGCACGGTCAGAAGGCGAAGCGCCACAATGCTTTCACCCCACAGGCCAAGCCAGAGCTTCGCAAGCGCATAGAAGCCCGGCGGGCTCGACTCCGCCGCCGCCATCGGCCCGAAGATCGTAGTCCAGTCCATCCGTGCGATGCCCAGGGTCGCGGCCTCATCGAGCCAGATCGGGTCGTCCGCCAGACGCACGAGGCGAACCGCAACGGCCAACACCATGACGCCGGCCAGCGCCGCGACGGACGGCACCGCAGACCGCCACGCCACTGCCCGCGCCACCAGGGGTGCGGCCGGTGCGGCGCCTCCGCTCACCCTGGCAAGGCAGCGTGGTCCACACCGCCGTTCGTCAACAGATGATCGAAATACCCGATGGTGCGTGCCAAGCCCTCCCGCAGCGGCACCTTGGGTTCCCAGCCGAGCACGCGGCGGGCCAAGCCGATGTCCGGGCAACGCTGAAGCGGGTCGTCCTGGGGCAACGGGCGGTGAACGATGCGCGAGCGTGAGCCGGTCAATTCCAGCACGTGGCGCGCCAGTTCACGCACCTCGATCTCGTGGGTGTTGCCGAGGTTCACCGGCCCAATCACTGAATCATCGCTGTCCATCATGCGCAACAACCCCTCGACGAGATCGTCGACAAAGCAGAAGGAGCGGGTCTGGGTCCCCTCGCCATAAAGTGTGATATCTTCGCCGCGCAGGGCCTGCATGATGAAATTCGAAACCACTCGTCCGTCATCCGGGTGCATTCGTGGCCCGTATGTGTTGAAAATCCTCACAACCTTGATCCGCACGTTGTTCTGCCTATTGTAGTCGAAGAACAATGTCTCAGCGCAACGCTTCCCTTCATCGTAACAGGCGCGTGGCCCGGTGGTCGACACGTTTCCGCGATATTCCTCGGTTTGCGGATGCACGGTGGGGTCGCCATAGACCTCGCTGGTCGAGGCCTGGAGGATGCGCGCGCCCACCCGCTTGGCAAGGCCGAGCATGTTGATGGCGCCGATCACCGAGGTTTTCGTGGTTTGTACCGGATCATTCTGATAATGCACCGGAGAGGCCGGGCAGGCGAGGTTGAATATCTCGTCCACCTCGACGGACAACGGCACGGTGACGTCGTGGCGCATCGCCTCGAAATTCGGGCTGCAGAGCAGGCTGGCGATGTTGTCCTTGCGGCCGGTGAAATAATTGTCGACGCACAGCACGTCGTGACCGCGGGCGAGCAACCGCTCGCACAGATGCGAGCCCACGAACCCAGCCCCGCCTGTTACCAGCACGCGTTTGCGAGTGAGATGCCTCATGCCGTCTCCGTTTTCCGTGCGTCTGCATTACTCGGCGTCGCCCCGCCAGGCATGGCGGCAAGTTCGTCGACCATTCGGTCGATCCCCTCGACGAACACCTCCCAGGTGAACTGCCGCACCCGCTCCATGCCGGCACGCCCGAGCCGGAGCGCCAGTTCGGGGTTGTCGGCCAGTTCCACCATGCGCGCGGCGAAGGCGTCCGGATCGTTGGCTTCCAGGAAGCCGGTCTGGCCGTGCAGGATGCTCTCGCGTGGCCCCCCGCGGTCCACGGCGATCACCGGCTTGCCCGCGGCCATCGCCTCAAGCGGCACCAAGCCCCAATCCTCGTTGAAGGCGGTGAACAGCACGGCCGCGCACCCTTCGTAGAGTACCCGCATCTCGGGGTCCGACGGGCCGACACGGAACTCGACGCCGCCGACCTCCGCGGCGAACTGGCGCAGCGACGCCATGTAATCCTGGCTTTTCGCATCGACCATTCCGGCGATGACCAGCCGCCACTCCGGACCCAACCGGGCGCGGGCGCGCGCGAAGGCGGCCAGGCCGAGTTCGATATTCTTGGTCCACATGATCCGGCCGGCGATCAGGAAATAGGGTTGCCGGCCGGGCGCTTCGCGGATCTGGGCGGCGTCCATGCCAGGATAGAGCACACCGATGTCCGCAGCAGCGCGCAGCCCGCCGGCGACGATCCGCTGGCGCACGGTCTCGCTGATCGCCACCACGCGGCTATAGCGGCGCCAGCAGATGCGGTCCACCACGCGAAACGCCGCCTCGGCCAGCAGGGCGAGCGGGCGCATGATACCGGCGCGGGCCAACTGGCGGGCGCGGTACTCGGCATCGAAGATCGCGCGCAGCGGGGTGAAGCACAGGCAGCCGACCGGGCGGGCGCTGTTGCGCAGGGTCATCAGGTCGCCGATGCCCTCGCAGGAAATCACCAGCACGTCGTAGCTGCGCGGGTCGAGCCGGCAGGTGGCGATGGATAGCGCGCTGCGCGCCACGCTGAGATAGGTGCGCCGGACCGAGACGCGCTCCAGTTCGACGATCCGCGCGGCAGCCAGTTCGGGATAGGTGCCGTCGCGGTCGTAGTGGCTGGTGTAGAAGGTCCAGTCGTGGCGCGAGCGGCGGCTGATCTCCAGGATGGTCCGCTCCAGGCCGCTCTTGAGATAGATCCATGGATGATAGAGCGCGACCCGCATCAGGCGGCAGCCCTTGCCGTGGCGGGCCCGCTTCCGGAAGCGGGCCGTTCGGCCAGCACGGCGTCGTAGATCGCCAGCAGCCGGTCGGTATGCACCGCCCAGGTGAAGTCGCGCGCCCGGCGCAGGTTCGCCTCGCCGGCGGCACGCAGCCGCGCCGGATCGTCCCACAGGCCGCGGATCGCCGCGACCATCGCCGCCTCGTCGCCGGGGGCTACACGTACGCCGTCGAACGCGATGGTGTCGATGCTGGAGACGACGGCGGCACCCGAGGCCATCGCCTCGGCCACCACAATGCCGAACGTTTCCGAATAGGACGGGAAGAAGAAGATCGCGGCGCGGCGCAGATACGCCAGGAACCGGTCATCGCCCGCCGATTCGACGAGTTGCAGGTTGGCCGGCGCCCGCGCGCGCAACGCCGCCATGTCGTCCGCCCAGCCGGTGGCCACGAACGGAATGTCGGGCAGCGCCCGCGCCACAGCGAGCACGTGGTCGATGCCCTTGCGCGCCTCCATCTTGCCGCCGAACATCACGATTGGCGCGGAGCGGTCGGGCGGCAACAGCCGCGCGTGGTCGATGCCCGGGCTCAGCACCATCGCGGTTTCGGCCGGTGCGCCAAGGCGGATCGCCTGCTGGCGCGACGGTTCACTCAGGTAAAGCGAGCGGTCGAAATGGCGCGACACCATGAAGCGTTCATGGGCCTGGAACAGGCGCCCCGCCAGGGGGCCCCGCATGGTGCGCCAGGCATCGCCGAACAGCGCCAGCATGCCGCAGACCACCGGCAGCCCCAGCCGCCGCGCCGCGACCAACGATGGAAGGCAGGCGTGATAGTTGAAGGTGTGCACAAGGTCGACGCCCCGCGCGGCACGGGCGATGGCGCCGGCCTTCAGGTTGAAGCCATAGCGGCTGGTTCGCAGGCGTTGGGTCGGCACGCCTTCAAACTCGGTGATGGCGGGATCTCCCGCGGTCAGCACGTTCACCTCCACGCCGCGCGCCAGCAGGCCCTGCGCGGTGCGCAGGACAATGTATTCCCCGCCGCCGCCGAAATCGGGCGGGAACCGTTCATGGGTGATCAGCACACGCATCGCCATCGCCTAGAGCACCAATCGACGCGCACGCAACGAACCGGACAGCAACGCGTAGGCCATCATGGCAGCGCGCGGCAGGCCGAAGATGAAGCGGGCAAGCAGGATGTGCGGCGCGCGAAAGCGGCCGCGATCGTGGAAACGAAGCCAGAGATACGGCAGACACATGACCAAGGCGATAGAGTGTAACAAAATACCACCGATCACTCCCAGCGCGAAAGCGTCGAATGCGGCGGTCAGCGGCGTGAGGAAGAACCCAAGGAACAGCGACCGGCGGATTGAGGGATAGGCACGCACGGCGTGCGGCAGCACCGAGACAACGTGCACGGCGTTGAGCCATGCGTACAACGAAACCGGGAACACCTCGTGGTGCACCAGCGCGTCCGCCGCAAAGCCGGTGCGATAGCCGGCCTCGCGCATCGCCCATCCCAGCGCGGTGTCCTCGGCGGAGCGCAGTTCGCGGAACCCTTCGGGAAAGCCACCGACGGCGCGGAAGGCCTCGGCATCGTAGAAGATGTTGCAGGTCTCGAAGAACATGCTGGGCCCCTCGACCTGCACGGTCTTTTCCAGCAGGCGGCGCGGCTGGGCCGGGTCGGGCACGGTGCGGCCTTGGACCAGTGCGAAGCCGCGGCGCAGCCCGGCCACCCCGGCGGCCATCCATCCCGGCGTGGCCTGGCAGTCATCGTCGATGAAGGCGAGTATATCGCCCCGGGCACGTTCGGCGCCGTATTGGCGCGAGGCGCCCGGCCGGCGGAAGGCGGTGCGAAAATAGTGGATCGGCACCCGGCTCGCCGCGGCGGCCTCGGCCACCATGGCGTCGGTGCCGTCGGGGGTGTGGTTGTGCACCACGATGATTTCATAGCGATCGGCCGGCCAGTCCTGCGCCTGCAGCGTTGCCAGCAGCCGTGCCAGCAGCGCCCGCCGCGCATGGGTGGGCACGATCACGCTGACGATGGGGGTTGCGTCCTGCGTCGTCATCCGCGCCTCGCCGCCACCCTATCATCGCTGCCGCCCGCCAGGATGCTGCCGCGCACCATGCGCCGCCGCTGGCCGCGCAGGCGGTTCGCGGGGAACCAGGCGCGGTCCAGCCGTGCGGCCACCTCGCTGTCCGGCACGCGGCGCAGGGCCTGGGCAGCCTTGCGCAGCCGGAGGGTTTCGCCGAGGTGCGCCACGTTCCACCACAACGCCCGCAGGCGCGCCATGCGCGGCGCCCGCAGCGCCACGTCGGCGAAGGAGAAGCCGGCATTGAGCGCCAGGAAGGCAATCAGGCGCGGCCACGCCCACAGCTTCAGCCCCATGCGAATGCGGTTCTTGGTGATGTGGAAGATCATGTCGGGATGGCCCGGCACGATGCGCATATCCACATGGTGCAGCGCCACCGCCGTCGGCACCATGCGCGCCCGCCATCCGGCGATGGCCAGGCGCAGGCCCAAATCCGGCTCCTCGTACGAATAGAAGAACCCTTCGTCGAAGCCGCCCGCCGCCAGCACCGGGCCGGGCCGCAACAGGAGTGCGGACGAGTTCGCCCACAGCACGTCGCGAGGCCCGGTGATGCTGTCGCTGTCGGCGCCCTCGTCCTGGTCCCAGCTCAGGCCGAGGAAACTCGTGGTGCCGCCAAAGCTGTTCAGCAGCGTGGCGTCGTGGCCGAACACCAGTCGGCCGCCCACCATCGCAAGCGTGGGATCTTCCTGCATGGCCGCCACGGTTGCGCGGGTCCAGCCGCGATCCAGCTCTACGTCGCTGTCGACCAGTGCCACCAGCCCGTCCCGCCCGCGCGCGATGCCGATGTTGCGCGCCACCGTCGGGCCCTCGGGTGCCTTTCGCAGATGCTCCAGCCGGCAGGGCAGCCGCGGGGCGAGTTCGGCCAGCACCTCGGTGGTGTTGTCGGTGGAGGCGTTGTCCACCACCAGGATGCTCTTGCGCGCATCCGGCCAGTCCTGCGCGGCGATGGCGCCCACCGTGCGCGGCAGGTCGGCCGCGCGGTTGAACGTTGGCACGACGTAGAGGATGTGCGGCTGCGTCATTGGCCGGCGCGCCGCGGGACAAGACGGGGGGTGGTGGCGGTCATCAAGCCTGCAGCCCTTCGAAGCGGAGCAGTTGGAGGCTGTGCGGCGGAACGCTCACCTGCACCTCGGCGCCGGGGGTGGCCGTGCGGCGCTCCAGGCGAACCTCGTCCGGCCCACCGCGGTCGATGCGCGCCTGCGGCCCCACCCGCTTCGGCGCGGCCCAGTTGATGCCCGGGATCCGCGGCAACTCGGTGCCGGTGTGGGAGTCGGCCGAGGCACCGGTCAGCGTCTCGATGACAAGCCGCGCCGCACCGCGCGCCCCGCCCAGCCCGACCCTCGCCGCAACCGGGCGGGTGAGGCTCTTGTTGATCAGCAGCACCGTCAGTGTCCGCCGGTCATCCGACAGGGTGGCGAGCACGTCGAGATACGGCACCTGTCCCACCGCGTCGATGAAGCCGATGGCGCGGCTGGCATAGGCCGGCACGTCGACGGCAGCGGCGAGCAGGCCCGGCTGCATGTCCCGCGACACCATGCGGAACGCCATATATGGCGCGGTGGGCGCCCAATTGCCGTCACGCCGCCCGATCAGGCCCATGTAGAGGATGTCGTTGAGCTTGAAGAAATTTGCCAGATCGAGCTGCGGCGTCATGGCGTAGACGCGCAGGGCGGCGGCGACGTGGATCGCCGAGCCGAGGGTCTTGGAATGGTCGAGCCAGGGCGACGCCGGGTTGATGGCAAACAGCGGCCCCCATTCGGTGATGCCGAGCCGGATGCGCCCGGCATGGGCAGGGGCGAAGCGCTGTACCTCCTGCCACGTCTCGGCCAGGTTGGCCGCCACGTTCTGTGGTGCCGCCCACATCGCCGAATATACCTCGGCCGCATCGAGCCGGCCGTCGTCGCCCACGACCGGGGCGTAGCCGTTGTGCACGGTCAGCAGGTCGATCGCCGCACCCGCACGCCGCAGCAGCACCTCGTTCCAGTTGTCGTAGCGGTTCAGCTGATAGCGCCCCCTGTTGCGCAAGCCGATGGCGGCAACTCGGATCGTCGGGTCGGCCGCCTTCATCGCGTCGGCGTAGGCGAGGAAACGCGACGCATAGGCATCCGGCGACAGATGGCCGCCCGAGGCGTCGCCCTGCATGTACAGCTCATTGCCGACCTGCCAGATGCCGACGCGGGGGCCATGCGGCGATGTGCCGCCCTGCCCGTTCACGTAGCGCACCCAGTCGGCAGCAAGCCGGGCGTTGTTGTTGGCCGCGTTCACCGTGATCAGCAACGTGCTGTCGGCGGCGGCGGCGAACTGCAGCGCCTCGTCGGTGCCGAAGCCGTGCGCGATGGTCTCGCTGGCGCCGGGATGCGTCGGCGTGGGGCGGCGGGTACCACGCGGGCCGACGCCGTTGCGCCAGTCATAGGTGTCCGACCAGACACCGCCGGGGAAGCGGATCGGCCCCAGGCGCAGGTCGCGCGCCAAGGCCACGATCGTCGGGTCCAGCCGCTGCTGCGCCGGGTCCCAGAGGCCATTGGCGTCGCGGATCACCTCGATGTTCATGCCGAACAAGCCGCGCGGAATGCGGCGCAGCACCTGCTTCGTGTCGATACGCACCTCGGCGGCGATCGGCAGTTCGGCGGCATGCGCCATCATCGGGCGGGCCAGCAGCGCGGCCGCAGCGGTTCCCATCAGTCGACGCCGTTTCATGCTCGCCTCGCACCTGGAAAAACACACGAAATATGGATCACCGCCGCAGCAACAGGCGAATGCCTGCCACAAGCGTGGTGTCGATCCGCAGGATCAGCCGCGCGGCGATGGCCAATGCCACCGCGTTGCCGGCCAGGGCCAACGATGTCGCCACCGCCGCCCCGGCCGGACCATACTGGGGTATCAGGATGAGGCAGAACAACAAATCGGCTGCGGCGGTCGCTAGCATAATGCGCACCAATGCCCGGTTGTGCCCGGCGATCGCCAGCAGCCCCCCCGCCGGGCCAGCGAAAGCCAACGCCACCTGCCCCACCATCAGCACCAGCACCAGCGGACGGGCGTCCTGGAACCCCGGCCCGAAAGCGCCGAGCAGCAGCGGTGCGGCGAGCACCAACCCCACCGAAAGGACGCCCCCTGCGCCAGCATACAGCAGCGCCGTCTGGCCCATCAGACGCTGCAGGCCGTCATGGTCATGGCGCGCCAGCAGCCGCGCCGCTCGCGGCCCTGCCAATGCGGAAATCGGCGTCAGCGCCACACTGACCAGCAGCACAAGGCGGGACGCGACGCTGTACGGCCCGGCCTGCGCGGGCGAGGCGAGGGAGGCAATCAGGATCGTATCGAGCCTCTCCACCAAGGCAAAGGCCAGCGTCGCGGTGAGGAACGCGCCGCCCGAGCGCAGCCACATCGCACGCTCGCCGTACTGCGCGGGGCCCCGCCAGTGCGTGCCAGTCGCGCGCCACCACACACCGGCCTGGAGAATCAGCACCAGCAGGGAGGCCAGGACGGTCAGCGCGAGCGCGGCTTCCACCGGTAGCGGAGGAAACGCGACCGCCGCGCCGCCCACCAATACCATGACCAGGATGGCGCGCGCGACGGTGTTGCCCAGTTCGCCCATGAAGGGTCGGTGGGCGGCCAGCAGCGCACCGTTGGCCAGCGTGCTGCCGCCGAACAGCACGACCAGCAGGACGCCGACCGCCATCGCCGGCAGCGCCGTGCGCAAGGCGGGCAACGCCGCAAAAATCCCCAGCGCGGCAATCCCTGCCGCCAGCCCGGTGAGCACCACCAGCCGAACCGCGCTGCGCAAGTATGCGCGGTACTGCGACCACTCCGCCCGTTCGGCATAGGTGGCGAAGAAGCGCACCCCCGCCTGCGGCAGCCCCATGCCGGCGACCAGCGACAGCAGCGTCGCCCAGATCAGCACGGTGACATAGATGCCGAACGCCTCGACCCCGAGGCTGCGCGCCACCACGATCTGGCTGGCGAAGGCAAGAACGACGCCACCGCCCTTCAGCGCCAGGGCGAACAGGCTCTGGAACACCATGGAGGAGCGGAACGGCTCGCGCGCCGGCCCGGGCGCGCCAGGGTCCGCTGAACCGTCCGCCTTCACGGCTCCCACGGTCTGCTCAGAACCGGCGGGCTTCAATGACGTGACAATGAGGTCGGACATCGCGGTTCCGCTGCCAATCGCTGCTCGCGATCAATGGCACGACGCGGGCGATGCGACCGCGTTCGCCATACAGCACGAGACGGCCACCGGAAGAACGCCGTTGCCACGATCCATCATGCGACCTTTCGTTTGCAAATCGGAACGGACTCCAGGATTGCGGTATAGCGCGGCCCGAGCTGGTCCCAACCGAACGGGGCGGCGTGGGCACGGCAGCGCGTTTCGGTTCGCGGGTCCTCGGCCAGCACGGCGGCTTCGAGGATGGCGGTGGCGAGTGCTGCATGGCCGGTAGGCGCATGGCCCTCGATCGCCCCCGGCTTGAACAGGCGCCCCACCAATGGGTCGTCGACTACGTCCACCACCCCGCCATGGGCGCAGGCGACCACCGGGGTGCCGGTCGCCAGCGCCTCCACCAGCACCATCCCCTGGGCCTCCCATACCGCCGGATGCACCAGCAGGCTGGCGCGGGCATAGCGGGCCGGCAGGTCCTCCGGCGTGCCCACCCCCACAAACGAGATATGGCCCAGGTCGTCTGGTGCCGCCGCGGCACGGATGGCGGCGACCGCTGCGGGCGAGGCGGGGCCTCCATAGACCAGTTCCGCATCCGGCCGCGCCGCGCGCACCAGGGCGAAGGCGCGCGCCAGCAGGACGGCGCCCTTGCGCGGTTCATCGGCGTCGGCGGCGAACAGCAGGCGCAGCACTCCGTCGGCGGGCGGCTTGGGGGTGCCATGCCAGCGGGCGAGGTCACACGGCGCCGGCAGCAGCACGCTCGCCGCGCCAAACTCGCGCTGCATCACCGCCTGGGCGTGGCGCGACACCGCGGCGCAGCCCTCCGCCTCGCGCAGCACCCGGCGGAACATCCAGCCGTCATGCGGGATGCGACGGAAATAGGCCCGCGAGGGAATGCCGGCGTTGTGGAACACCAAGCGCGGCCGGCCCGGCCCGGCCAGCAGCACGCCGAAAGCGTCGTGGTAGTTGAGGCAGTGCACCACGTCGAAACCGCGGCCCTCGGCGGCGGCGCGGCGCACCTCGTCGCGCACCTGAAAGGCAAAGGCGTGCCACGGCCCGATCCAGCGGTTGTGCAGCCCCAGCGGGGTGCGCCGCGGCAGCAACAGGCGGCGCACGCCATGGGCGACCTCCTCCACCCGCGGCCCGGCATGGGTGGCGATCGCCGTCACCTCATGCCCGGCTGCGGTGTGCCATGCGGCATGCTCGTGCAGATGCCGTTCGGAGCCGCGTCTGACCTCGGGCCAGCAGGTCGGATTGGTCAGGGCGATACGCACTGCGCCGGGCCTCGCACGACAGAACGCTACGGACGCGCGTTGAATACGGCGTGCCAGATCGCGGTAGGCTGCCCGCGCGCGCCATAGCGGAAGCGGGCCCGCTCCTCCACCACGTCGAACCCGGCATCGTGGATCATGCGCGATAGGGCATTGGCACCCAGCCGCCACCAGATGTTCTCGCCCACGCCACCGCCGAACTGCACGATCGGCAAACCGTCGTGGCGGTCGAGGTCGGGGAAGATCACGTCAGAGATCAGCGCGCTGCCTGCGGTCACGGCACGGATGTTCATCAGTGCCCTCATCGGGTCGCGAAGGTGCAGCAGCAGGTCGCCGCAATGCACCAGGTCGAACTGGCCGAACTGCTCGACCGTGAGGTCGTAGACGTTGCAGTGGACCCGCCGAACTTTGGACCCGAGGGTCTTGTGGGCCAGTGCAAAACCCTGGCCGAAACGCCGGTCGAGCGCCGCCTTGTCCATGCCGGCGCGCACACGCCACGCGAGGTCGAGTTCGGCCGCGCTTTCGATATCCAGCGCCACCACTTCGGCCGCCCCCCGGCGCTCGAACTCGTACGACCAGTATCCGTCGAAACAGGCGATGTCGAGCACGCGCAGCCCGTCCAACCGCTCCGGCAGTTGGTAGGCCGGCAGCAACGGCCGGTGGTCGTAAAAGCCGGGCGTCACCACCCCGCCACCAAGATCGATCGTATGATACCACTCGATTGCCGAGACCTCGCGGGCCAGGGGACTGTCCGCCGCTTGCGGCGGCGGCGGCGCGGGAAGCTGCAGCGCATCGACCTCGGTGCGCCGCAGCGCGGACATCGGCAGGGTTATCTCCATGCCGGCGCGGCGGCCGCTTGCGAAGATCGACGCCCGAAGGCCGAGTAGGTTCAGTGTGTGGCTGGCCATGGGAGCTCCGTCGTGGCGTCAGAGTACGAGGCTGCGAAAGCGGACGCTGCCGTAGAGCAGGGCGGCGTTCAGGACCAGCATGCGCGGAAGGTGAGCGAGCACCCGCGCGCTGTGGCGGGCCAGCAGCACCGGGTTGAGGCTGCGGGTGCGCATCACCCCGCGCACGAGCAGCGCCGCCGGCAGGATCCACAGCAGGGCCGGGCTGTACCAAACCAGCAGCCCCGCCAGCGGCGCGGCCACATAGACCAATGCGGCCGGCGGATAGAAGAACAGCCCCCAAATCAGCATGTCGCGGCGCAACTCGGGATGGCGGCGGACCAGCTCGGGCAGCACGAACAGCCGGCTCGGTTCGATGATCCACATCCAGAGCTTCTGCTGCTCGATCTCGTGCTCCACGACGGCCTGCGGCACGAATGTGCGGCGATGGCCCTGCTTCAGAATGCGCCAGGCGAGGTCAGTATCGGCACATTCCGTCGCCCGCTTGAATGGGTCCTTATAGCTTAGCGCGGTATCGAAGCCACCCAGGCCGACGAACACCGCGCGGCGCACGAGCAGGTTGGCGGTTGGGAAACTCGGGTGCTCGGTCGGCGTCACGAAGGTGATGCGTGAGGTGAACGTCGCCTGCTGTTCGGGCTTGGCCAGCACCGGCCCTCCGACGAAGCCAATCTTGGGATCGTCGAATTCCGGCAGCGCGGCCGCCAGCCAACCGGGCGTGGGGCGGCAATCGCTGTCGGTGAACGCAATGATCGGCGCACGGGCAAGCTCCACGCCCAGGTTGCGCGCCGGTGCGGGGCCACGATCTTGTTGCGTGCGCGCCGAGCGCAGGTCGAGCCCCATGCGGCGCGCCTCGGCCAGCACCGGCGAGAGGTCTTCGGTGGAGCAATTGTCGATCACAATCACTTCGAAATTATCCAGACCGATAGTCTGGGCTGCAAGCCCGCGCATGCAGTCCATCAGCATGCCAGAACGATTTAATACCGAAATAACTACGGACGCTCTCGGAAGAGATGAACCTTCCTGGGACGAACCGGCGCCCACAGATGAGGGCATCACGTCGGAGGCATGCAGTTCAGGCGTCAATATCACACCTCTCCCCCTGCTGGGGAGCGTGCGCCCCGGCAGAGTCCGTAATGGTGGTCCATATCAAATGCTCCCAGAGCCTTACCGAAAATACCTACTCTGCGAAGGATTGCATGCAGCTTGGTTGGCGCACAAGCTTTGGATGCGCCAGCAGTTGCCGGTCAAGCCGCCTGCCGACGACAAATGGCCGTGATCATGTCGCAAATGCGATGCACGTCGTCGTCATCGAGATCGGCATAGATCGGCAAGGCCAGCACGCGCGCTGCGGCCTGGTTGGCGCCCTCCAGGGGGTCGGCAGCCCGCAGGTGACGGAAGGCCGTCATGGCGCTCACGGCAGGATAGAAATATTTCCTTGTGAAAACATTTCGCTGCCGCAGTGCGTCGTACAGTCCGTCACGGTCGATGCCAGCCAGCGCCGGATTCACCAAGACCGGCGCATAGGCGTGGTTCACCTTCACCCCCGCGGCAGGCGGAGCCAGGCAGTCGATGCCCGGCAGGGCCGCCAGGCGCGCGCGGTAGATCGATGCAATTGCCTTGTTGCGTTCCATGATGGCCGCCACTCGGTCGAGCATCAGCAATCCGACCAAAGCCTGCACCTCGGTCATCTTGCCGTTGGTGCCGGCCTCCAGCACGTCGCCGTCGGCACCCAACCCGTGATTGGCCAGGCGCTCCAGCACCGCGCGCAGATCGGCGCGCCGATAGGTCAATGCGCCGCCTTCCAACGCGTGGAACGGCTTGGTCGCGTGAAAGCTGAACATCGACAGGTCGCCAAAATGGCCAATCGGCACGCCATCCACGGTCACCCCGAAGGCGTGCGCGGCATCGTAGACTACGCTCAGCCCGTTCCGCGCGGCCACAGCCTCCAGGGCCGCGACGCGGCAAGGGTGGCCGAACACGTGCACCGCCAGGATCGCGCTGGTCCGCGGGGTGATCGCTGCCTCCACCCGGGCAGGGTCGAGGGTCAGGTGGTCCGGCTCGATGTCGGCGAAAACCGGGGTCAGGCCGGTCCGTACGACGGCGTTCACGCTGGCCGCGAAGGTGAACGGGGTGGTGATCACCTCGCCAGTGAGCTTCAGCGCCTGCAGCCCCAGTTCGAGCGCCACGGTCCCGTTGGTCATCACGCTGACATGCGGCAGGTCGAACAGCGCGGCCAGCCGGGCCTCGAAGCGCTCCAGCAGGGGGCCACGATTGGTCAGCCACCGGTTGTTCCATATTTCGGCCAGCCCTGCCGACAACTCATCCAGCGACGGCAGATTGGGGCGGGTCACGAAAATCGGGGTATCGAACGGCTTGGTCATTCGCGTTCCGCTCCTGCGGGTCGTGCGGATGCCGACGAGGCTATCCCGGAAGGGGCGGGTTCCCCCTCGGCGGCGGGCGCGGCGCCGGCACGACGCAGCTTCATCGGCCGAGCCACCAGGACCGTCCCGTCGGGAACTGCTTCCCTGACGATACACCCAGGATCGATGCGCACGCGACTCCCTACCTCCGGACGCCCGAAGACTCCGCAATGGTGCCCCAGGGCCACATCCGCCCCCAAGACCGGGGCCGCGGAGAGCGGCGGCAACCGGCCAGACGCATCGACCAGCGGCCCGATGCCGGACTGGGCAAGCAAAGACAGGCGGGGCCCGGCGGTCGCATGAAGGTACATGCCCGCGGGATAAGGGAGCAGCAACCCCGGTCCCAGGCGGCTCGCCGGCGAGATGTCGGCGCCGGTCAGAATCTGGTTGGCCAACCATGCCCAGCGCGCGCCGCGGCGCCAGCCCCGGGCATGCAGCGCATGGGCCAGGCGATGCAGCCGCACGCACAGCGACGGGGCCCAACCGCGCCGCGCGGGCGCCACCTCGGCATCGAGGCGGGCAAGATCCGCCCGTAACGCGTCCCGCCGCGCCTGTGCCGCCGCCGCCCAGGGCAAGCACGGGGCTACTGTTTCGCCCATCTCCGGCGCCACCTCGCTTCCACCCGGCTGCTCGACGAAGCGGCCCATCGGGCTGAAGGCATCGGCATCGTCGGGGATTGGCGCCATCGCCTGCAGCTTGGTGGCCACCCGCACCCGGCTGCCCACCACCACCGGCCCGATCACCGCGGCGTGCCCGCCCACCATCACATTGTCGCCTAGCAGAGGCGCGGACTTCAGTCCCGCGACGGCATAAGCTGCTTGGTCTACCGGGGCGCAAAGCGAATTGGCGTAAAGCGACAACCCCTGCCCTGCGGTACCGCAAAACACCGTGCCGCCGAGATGCGGCACGAACAGCCCGCCGCCGATGCAGCTGTCGCTGGTGATGGTCACGCGATGCACCAGACGGTTCAGTCCGGCCAGCGCCCGCCCCAGCCGCGGCCGGCCGCTGGCATGCTGCCAGTGGGCGATCCGGTACACCGTCGTCGCAAGCACAGGGTTCATCAGGAGCGCGCTGAGACGTGCCCGCCCGGTGCGCCCGCCGGCCTCGTAGCGCGACAGTTCGCCCAAATAGCGGTCGATGTCGGCGGCGATGTCACGCCGGGTCTGCGCCCAGCTATGGTGCGGGCAGGGCGGCAGCGCGGCGTGGAGCGGCGGACGGGCAGGCGCCGCGTCAGCCACCAGCGGAGCCGTGGCGAGCGTCATGTGGCAGCCGGGCGCCACGTCCTTCAGCGCGCCCGAGCCACCCTCGATCACCGCGCCGTCGCCCACCCGGATCGCCTTCTGCAGGCCGCTGAACGGACCGATCACCACCCCGTCGCCGAGTACCGGAAGCCCTGGACCGGCACCGATATCGGGGCCGCCGAGATTGCCGCCCACCCCCGCCAGGGCCATGACGGTGAGGTTCGCACCGGCCTTGCACGACAGTGTCACGCCGCAGGGGCTGGGCACCAGCAGGCCGGGACCGAGATCAGCCGCCGGATGAATGTCGGCACCGGTGGCAAGCGAATTCAGCTGCATAAATAGCCGCCCGGTCTTGCGGTGCCCACGCCGCCAGGCCAACGCGGACAGTCGGTGCAGCAGCACCACCCACCACGCCGGATCGACATACCAGGCCCATGGACGGTAGCCGAACTTCGACTCCTGGAAACGCCGCAGCCGCACGGCATCCGCTGCCAGCCGGACCCGCAGCCCGCGCCACGTTGCAGCGGAAGAATCCTGAGCGGAACAGCGGGCCCTCATGCAGGCACCGTGCCCAGCGCGGACGACCGCAGCGCGCCGGCCAGCCAGACCGCAGCTACCACTGCGCCCAGGCAGGCGATGCCCCCGCCCACTATGTGCAACCACCCTTCCGACGGAAGCAGGTGGACGGCCACGGCAAGCGCGGCCGCCGGCAACAGCATGACGGGAAGCAGGTGCGCCTTGTGGGCGGCGGGGCGCAGCACGCAGGCGGCGCTCACCATCGCGATCAACCCGGTCGCCCCGGCCAACGCCATCGCCGCGCCGGTAGCGCCCCATGCCGGCACCAGCACCACACTCCCCGCCACGGCCAACAGGAGACAGGCGATGGCGAGTGCCACGATCACCCGGATACGGCCAGCGGCCAGCAGCGCCCCCACCGCCGAAGCACTGAGCAGGGTGGCGGCCAGCACGATCGCCAAGAAACGCAACGGCATCACCGAGGCCAGCGGGCCTTCGAGGAAGCGCCCGCCGTAGAGCACGCCCAGCGCGGTGGCGGCGAAGCCTTGCCCGGCTACAACCACCACCGCCCCCAGGCCGAGGCCGAGGCGCAGCACCTCGGCAATCCGGCGCGTCGCCCAGCCCGGATCAGCCTGCCGCGCCGCCGCCAGGGCCGGCACTAGCGGGGCTGCCAGCACCCAGGGCAGCGCCAGCAGCGGCGCCACCGGCCGAAACGCCGCGGCGTAGGCGCCCAGCACCTCGGGCGGCGCCAGTAGGCCGACCAGCAGCGGCGAGCCCTGCACCGCCAAGCCGAAGCAAAGAGCGGCGAGACCATAGCCACCACAGCGGCGCAGCAGGACGACACCCGTCCGGCGCGGCACCAGGCGTCCGGCAAGCCGGCGCACCCCGGCCCGCCATGTCGCCACCGCCACCGCTGCATCGCGCAGCGCCAGCACTACCACGAACACTGCTGCCGCGGCCTGCAGCGCGGCCAGCGCCAGGCAGACAGCCAAGGCCGCCACCTGGCCCGCCAGCGACAAAAGGGCGGGGTGATGCTGCGCCTGTCGCACCTGGAACACCGTGGCAAGCGACAGCAGCGGAAGGATCAGCACCGCCCCCGCCACCAGAACCAGCGCCGTGCCCTGCCCATCGACGGTCTGCTGTGCGGCCAGCCCGAGGCAGCCCAGCGCAGCCGCGCCGGCCAGCACCATCCGCAGGCCGAGCAACTCGCCGAGGATGGCTGCCTCACGCGCCGGTTCGGCGGCGATCATCGCCGCGGCCACGCTGCCGCTGCCCAGGTCGGTGAGGTCGCGGGCCATGGTCAGCACGGCACCCACCAGCGCCACGAAACCGAACGCCGCCGGCGGCAGTGCCCGGCCGAGCACCATTGTCAGCACGACCGACACCAGTAATCCCGCCAGTGAGGCAGCCACCAGCAGCCTCTGGTTCCTTTTGGCAGCGCGGCTACCGCCACCCCCCACGTAAGGCCCCCCCTCCTCAGGCATCGCCTCGTCAGGAGTTTCCGTGTCGCGCGGCCTGGCGGTCCCCGCCCCTGAATGCCTCACCATGGGCATGCGGTGCCCCTTCTCCCCTCTCTCCGGCACACCCCAGCGCGCGCCACGGCGCGACCGTGACACGACTCGCACTGTGGTGCAGCGCCATTATGCACGCTGCCACCCACCCGCTGCAGGATGGCGCTGCATTCCGGGCGAACCCGTGGTCCGGATCAATTCTGCCCGGATCAATTCCGCGCGGACCGCAGCATGTACGGCAATCACGAACGACCGAGGCGAAGGCGTCGATCAGGGCTGCTCCTCCAGGTGGGACCGCGCACCTGTTTCATGGCGCATCGGCAACATGCGCCCTGGGCCGTCCTGCCGCGCGCGCGGCCATGTCACTTCAGCCGCACACCGCGCCTCCTGGTCTGCCGATTGCCGCAAGCCCCGATCAACACGGCATTACCATTGCGGAGGCGAGGGGCTATCAGTTAGCTTGCCGCGAGATTGGCGATTAGAGGAGTGGATACGATCGATGCGGTTGGTGTCGGAATAATGGGGGCCCGGGTTGTCACCCGGCGACGCATGGGGACATTGGCCGTGACGCTACCCCTGCTGTGTGCAGGCTGCAATTCTCCCGCGACCTTCCGCAAGGAGGTCTCGTCAGACGTGGTGCGCTCGCTCAACCGCTACACCCGCGAGTATATTTTGCAGCCTGGCGACCAGATCGAAGTCAGCGTGTTCCGCGTGCCCGACGCATCCAAAACGGTGGTCATTCGGTCGGACGGCCAGATATCGCTACCCATCGTGCGCGAGATCAGGGCCGCCGGTACAACCGTTCCCGAGTTTACAGCGGAACTTGAACGCCGCTATGCTACCCGGCTGATCGATCCCGACGTCTCGGTGAATGTTGTCAACCCGCGCGACGCGAGCGTCTATGTATTGGGCGAAGTTGCACGGCCCGGGCCTGTGCCGTTCCGCACCGTGGCCACCGCGGCACAGGCCATCGCCACCGCCGGCGGCATCACCCGCAACGGCTCGCAAAGCAGGGTGGGGCTGGTGCGACTGGGCGACGACGGCTTCCTGATCGGCCAAGCCATTGACTCGACCGGCGTCGGCGACACCGCCTTTTTTGCAGCACTGCAACAGATGGTGCTTCAACCTGGCGACCTGCTCATCGTGCCAGAGAGTGGCCGCTCGGAATTCGTGCGCGCGATCAACGATTTTGTGACCACGCCGCTTGGCGCGTTAAATCAGGTGTTGGCACCGTATTATCAGTTCAAGCTGCTAAGCTTGGTGAGCAATTAACCGCAGCCAGGCGAAAACGTAGCCTGACGTGGCGTCTGGACGAAGGGGCGAGACACGATGCCATCGATGAGACTGCCAGACGTGCAGCCGATGCGCCCGCTGGCGCTGCGCACTGCGCCACCGTACAACCCGGCCCAGGATTCTTTCGACTTCCGCCGCACGCTTCTTGGCCTGTGGCGCAGCGTGCGGCGCCACCTGCTGCTGATCGCCGCGACGACAATGCTGACGGTGAGCGTCGGTGTGGCGTATATCGTGATCTGGCCGCCGATCTACACCGCCGACGTGCTGCTCGCCGCCGAGACCGAGAAAGACGTGATCCGCGCGGAATTCTATCAAAGCTGGCACGTCTTCCGGAAAAATCCGCTGGCAGACGAGGTGCAGTTGTTCACCGCGCCCAGCGTGCTCTCCCGCGTGGTTGACCGCCTCGACCTGACCTACGACGACATCTACCACCCGTTCATGAGCCATGTGACCTATCTTTGGGGGGAATCGACCGTCGGCAAAGCCTATCGCCGCGTCAAGGCCTGGGTTTTTCCGCCGGCTCCAAGCCCCTATGCCCCCACACCAGAGGAAGTCGACCGCGCCCGCACGATCGGCGACTTCCGCAGCGGCGTGGCGGTCGAATCCGCCTCTGATTCCGGGGTTGGCCGACTGGTCGTACGCGGTCCCTCGCCGCGCGTGGCCGAAATAGCCAACACGGTGGTCGATGTCTATCTGGAAATGCGGATTGAACGGCAACGGCGTGAAGCCGACAGGGCCTACGCTGCCCTCAGCGGCGAGGCGAGTCTGGCGCGTGAGGAACTGCGTGCTGCCGAATCCAAGATGGAGCAGTACTACACCGAGAATGGCATCCTGTTCGCCAACGAAAAGGACAAGCTGGAACTCACCCGGGTTGAGACCCTGCGTGCCGCCATGATCGAGATCGAGTCCGGGCTGGCCATTAACGAACGCACCCTGGTTGAGATCGAAAAGCAACTGGCCGCTGAGGAGCCAGAAATAGTCAGCGCCCGTATCGTCCGCATCAACCCCGTGCGCGAATCGCTGACCGACAAGCTGTCGCAGATGACCCTTCAGCGCAGCCAGATGCTGATCAACTACCGCGGCGATTCCCCTGAGATCCGCGACGTAGAGCGACAGATCGCCGTGATCCGCGCCCAACTCGGCCGCGAGGCCACCGACCAGGTGGCGCAGAAAAGCATCGTGCTCAGCGAGGCCTACGAGTCGCTGCGGCGGCGCAAGTCACAACTGGAAGCCGATATCGCCGGACAACGGGCCGGGCTGGAGGTCAAGCGTGCGGAGGAGGCGCGCCTGTCCGCGCTGGTCGCCGGCATCCCACAGAAGATGAAGCGCAGCCACGAGCTTGAGCGTGACCGTCTCATGCTCGAGAAGCGCTATTCGCTGCTGCAGGAAAAACTGATGATCGCCGCGGTTTCGCGTGCCATGGCCAGCACCGCGCCGGCCACCATCCAGGTGATTGACCGGGCGAGGCCGCCCGACAAGCCGGTATGGCCGCAGACTAAGCTGGTGCTGGGCGGCGCGGTGCTGCTCGGTATCTTTGGCGGCATCGGCCTTGCCGTGCTGCTCGACCTGATGTCTGGCCGGGTTGACCGCTACCGCGTCGCATCGGGCGAGTCGGGCATGGATATCTATGCCATCCTTCCCCCTGACCGGCGCTTCGCCGCGCAAGCCTTTCCGATCAACCTGCCGCGCGGCAACTCGCCACCGACCGGTGGCACGTGACGGTCGTGTCCGCAGCAGCCATTGCAGGACGCCCCGCGCGCCCTTCACGTTTGCGCCGATTGGCCGCCAGCCGGTGGTCGTTGATAGCATGAAGCCAAGTGCCATGACCCTGCCGCATCGACCAGAATCTGGCAGGACTGGGATTGGGGCTTGGCTGCGCGGCCTGTTCTCGCGCTCCACGCGTGGGAGCGGCGGCGATCCGGCGTTCCAGCCCTATCGCCTGCTGGCGCGCCAATTGCTCGCCGACCTGCCCTGCGCCGAGGGAGGGCGTGTGCTTTTCGTCGCCTCAGTGACCGACCTGCCAACGGACACTTTGCTGACCATCGCCTATTTCCTACGCGACGAACTGGGTAGCCGGCTGCTACTGGCCGACACTACCGGGCGGCCCGACGGGGTGGGAGCCTGGGTCGGTGCCCCGGGCCGGGCCGGCTTCCTTGACCTGGTTCACGATGCAAAGAAGCGCCTAGTCGACATAGCCCAGCCTACTGTTCGCACGGGGATTGCGGTGCTGAACACCGGCCGCCCCCTGAGCGACGGCGTGGCCGCAATGCAGGCATCCCAGGTGGAACGCGTATTGGAGGAAGCACGCCGTACGTACGACTACACGCTGGTCCAATTACCGGCCATCCTTGACGACCCGGGCTTCCTCCGCTTCGTGTCGTTGGCCGACACTATCCTGCTGGTAGTGGCCGAGGGGCGCATCGGGCTTGAAGACCTCGCCCGCGCCCGCGCATTGCTCGACAGCCAGGGCGCGCCAAGCGTTCGGATGGTGCTGTGTGGTTCGGAATGACCCCAATGCCATCCAGCATCGTGCCGCGCCAAGCTAGGCTGGGCTCCACTCCGCCAGGAGCCGAAGGAGGATGCGCCGAGGAACGAGGCCGGCAGGGCTGATGAACACCGCCGAGGACCTGTTCCGCCGGACCTTGCTGGTGGTGTTGACCAGCGTGCTGGCGAGCGCCGTGCTGATCGCCTCATTCTATTCCACGCGCTGGGCCCTCGCCGTCGGCGTTGGCACCATCGCCATGGGCATTACCTTCCTGCTGGCGGGAAATCACCGGCTGTTCTGCCTCTATGCCATCATGTTTATCGCGCCGCTCTCGCTGGCCAGCCATTTCAGGCAGATTATCCACATGGGCGGCGCCACGTCGTTCACGATCGACGGGGTGGACCCGCTGCTGGGCATGCTGCTCGTCTTTCTGCTGCGGGACCTGGCACATGGCCGCAGGCGCAGCCTGCACCTGACATCGCTGGCACCCTGGGTCGGCGGTATGATCGCGCTGGGTATGCTCGATATTGCCATCAATCCGTTGCGGGTGCTCCCGGCGCAGGAAGTCCTGCGTATGTCGAAATGCTTCCTGCTGTTCTTCCTGCTGGTGAACGAACTGGTGCGCGAGAAGCAGTTCATGCACGCCCTGGGGGCACTCATCGCCAGCATGACCCTGCAGAGCGTGCTCGGCATCGCCCAATGGGTGATCAAGGGCAGCCTGGGCCTGCAGGCACTCGGCGAGGCCGACCTCGTCGTCATCGAGGCCGCGGCCACCGGCGCGTTTGTGGGTGGCGGGCTGAGCGATGCCTTTCGAAGCAATGCCCTGATGGGGCATCCTAACCTGTTGTCTGCCTACCTGGCCATGCTGTTGCCAATTTGCATCGCCTTGCTGTTCAGCCGCCTCCCCCTCCTGGCCCGGATCGCGATCGGCGGCTCTACGTTGCTTGGGCTGGCGTCCCTGATGTTGACGTTGTCCCGCTCCGGCTGGGTCTCGTTCGGCGTGGCGGCGACTCTGCTATTCATATTGTCATTCGTACATCCACGCCTGCAACGGCGCTATTTGTTCGCCCGCGTAACCGCCATCATGTTGATGGTCGTTGTCTTGGTCGCCTTCTCTGGACCCATCATCCGCCGCATCGTCGACAGCGACCCGGGCGCCCTGAACTTCCGCCTGGAGTGGAACGCAATCGCGTGGGAAATGGTGAAGGACGAGCCGTTGCTCGGCTTCGGCCTGAATACGTGGGTCTACCAGTTGCCCGGGCGCACCAGGTTCGGCGGCATTTCCGGCCTCACCGACATGTTCGGCCCGACCTGGCCGGTGGTGCACAACATCTACTTGTTGACCTGGTCCGAGCAGGGAACGCTCGGCTTCATCTGCTTCCTCGGCATCCATTTCAGCCTTCTCGCCGCCGCGATCCGGAACTTGAAAAGATACTACAACGACGTGCTGTTCGCCGCGAACCTCGGCGCCCTGTGCGGCGTGGTGGCCCTGATGGTCGATGGACTCGCGAGCTTCTACCTGCGCATCCAGGGCAGCGCCCGAGTGTTCTGGATTGTTGCAGCATTGATCATCGCCATTGACTACTGGAACCGCAGAAACACGCCCCATCGTGCGCTGCCCGACACAGCCGCGCCCACGCCCCCACCAGGCGCGGCCGGCACTGCGGAACGCCAGAGCTGAACTCATGCGGGGTCACATACCGACACTGCCCCGATGGCTCGGGCCATCGAGCGGCGCGATTTGTTGGGCTTTGTCGCCGCAGTTGTGTATCGCGGTGTCCATCCGATGGGCTATCTTCCGGGCTTGTGCGCCACGGTGGTGGTTGCAATGTTCCAGGCGGGGGAGAGATAACACGATGGCACGGTTCGGCCGGCCCCTTGTCCGGCGCCACCTGCACCGCCACAAGCGGAAGTAGCACGGGATGGCCGAGGCGACCGCCGTGCCGCAGTTTTCGATCATCATGAACGTCTACAACGGTGCGCCCTATCTACGTGCAGCGATCAACAGCGTGTTGGCGCAGACCTGTTGCGACTGGGAATTGATCCTGTTTGACGACTGCTCTACGGACGAAAGCCCGACGATCTGCCGCGGCTACGACGACCCGCGCATCCGCTATGCCCGTGCCGAAACCCAGGTGCCAGTGGCCCAGGCGCGCGAGCAGGCCATGCGCCTGGCTCGCGGCCCGTGGCTAGCCTTCCTTGACCAGGACGACATCTGGCTGCCGCACAAGCTGGAAGCCCAAGAGAAACGGATTGACCGCGATACAACAGGCAATCTTGGCCTAGTCTACGGCCGCACCTACTGCTTCGATGCCCAGGGCCGCCAGTGGCCGTTCGACCGCTGGAGCGGACCTAACCCGCAGCCGGAAGGCGCCATCGCCACCCTGCTGCTCGAGCGGCCGTCATTCATCAACTTGAGTTCAGTGGTGCTGCTCCGCGGGGCGGCGCTCGCCGCGCTGCCGATGCCAGCATACGTGAATCACTGCCCGGACTACCATTTGTGCCTGGCGGTGGCGCAGCGCCATCGCGCCGCATGCGTCCAGGAGCTTTGCACGCTCTACCGGGTCCACCCCGACAGTATGTCGCACCGCTTCCTCCGCGCAATTCATGTCGAAGTTCTGGAGATCATCCGCCACGCGGCCGGCCCCGAACATGCGGCCATCGTGCGGCGCCGCAACACAGTGCACCAGACATGGATCGCGGTGGACGAAATCGTCTCGGGCCCGGCACGGCTCCAGGGTCTGCGGCGGCTGTTGCTGCGGGGCTCGTCGGTCTATCTCGCAGGCCGGCCGCTCCTGCACCTGGGGCGGCGGCTGGGCCAGCACGCGGCTGCGCGGTTGTGGAAATACCGCGGCATCACGCTGTTGCGCCGCCTCGGCCTGTTGGCGGCAGCCGACCGCGTGAAGCTGGCGGCTGCCCGGCTGAAGAGCTGGGGGCGCAACCGGCGCTTCCGCCGCGCAGATCCAGATTTCGCGGTGCCGCCCAGCGACCTCGCATTCGATGCCTACAACACCATCGACTGGCAGGCCTATCGCGACGGCGGCTTGGCCCAGGCCCGTGCCTTCGCCGACCTGATCGCCCGGCATGGCCCCCCACGCCCCATGCATGTTCTGGAATGGGGCTGCGGGCCGGGCCGATTGATCCGCCATATTCCAGGCCTGCTGGGCAACCGCGCCGCATCCGTGACCGGGTCGGACTACAACCCGCGCAGCGTCGCCTGGTGTCGCGCCAACCTGCCGGGCATCGCCTTCCTCGACAACGCCCTGATGCCACCGCTGCCGGTGGCGGCCGGGAGCTTCGACGCGATCTATTGTTTCTCCGTCTTGACCCACCTATCGGCATCGGTGCAAGCCGCGTGGATGGCCGAAGTTCAGCGCATCCTGGCGCCGGGCGGCCTGCTCGTCTGCACCACTCACGGCGCGCATTTCCGATACCTGTTGACCGACGCGGCCGAGCAACAGCGTTATGCCGCGGGCGAGATGGTGGAGCAGGCACAGTACGACGAGGGGCGCAAATGGTACTTCGCCATCCATCCGCCAAACTTCGTGCGCGATCGATTGCTGAGCGGCTTCGACGACGTGCACACCGTGCCCACGCCACCCCAGGCTGGCATCCTGCAGGATGTGTGGATCGCCCGGAAGCTGGCCGCATGACCAAGCCGGCCCGGCTGCGCGTTGCCGTGGTGGGCGACCGCGGAATTCCTGCACGCTACAGCGGCTTCAGCACCCTGGTGGAGCAACTTGCCCCACGACTGGCTGCGGATCACGCGCTCGACGTCACCGTCTACTGCCGCAACCACTACTACGAGGATCGCAGCGCGGAATATCATGGCGTGCGCCGCGTGTTCCTGCCCGCGCCGGGCGGCAAGAACTTCGAGAGCATCGTGCACAGCACGCTGGCCATTCTGCATGCCGCACTGTCAGGCTTCGACCTGGTGATCGTCGCCGACCCTGGCAACGCGCCATTCGGTCTGCCCCTATGGCTGCGCCGCACACCGACGCTGTACCTCACCGACGGGCTGGGATGGCAACGGCGCAAATGGAACGCATTGCAGCGGCAATACTACCGCTGGTCGGAAACTGTCTGTGTGCGCCTCGCCACCTGGTTAGTTTCCGACTCGCGGGCGATGCAGGCCTATTACCGGGCCACCCACGGTGTTGCGAGCACCTTTATACCCTATTCAGGCGAGGTGGGAGATCCGCCCGACGTCGCCGCCTTGGCGCGGTATGGCGTGGAGCCGGGCGAGTACTACCTGGTCGTCGCGCGCATCGAGCCGGAGAACAACGTCGACCTGATCATCCGCGAATACCGTGCGGCCGGGCTGACCCGCAAGCTCATCGTCGTGGGGTCCAGCCCCTACGGCACTGCCTACTCGCGGACTGTGGCAGCCCAGGCCGACGAGAAGGTGCTGTGCCTGGGCGGAATCTTCGATTCCTCCGCGCTCAATGCGCTCTATGGCAACTGCTATGCCTACCTGCACGGGCACGAGGTAGGCGGCACCAATCCGAGCCTGTTGCGCGCAATGCACGGCGGCGCGGCGTGCATCCCGATCGACGTGGTATTCCACCGCGAAGTCGTCGGCGACGACGTTCCGTTCTTCGCCAAGGCACCGGGCAGCCTTGCCGCCGTGCTGTCGCGCATCGACGCAGACCCGGCGGAAATACACCGACTGGGGGTCGCCGCGCGCGCCCGCGCCGACCGGCTGTACCGCTGGGATGCGGTGGCCACCGCCTATGCCGCGCTTGTCCGCGAAGTGGTCGCCGCCCGGCACGACCGGAACGGCGCCCACAGGCTCGCCAACCTGGAATTGTACCGCCCCGAAGACCTCGCGCCATCGGGACCATGAAGGTCCTGCATCTCTACAACAGCCACCGACGGGGGGGCGGCTCGGACAATACCTGGGGGGCGACGATCCGCCAGTCACGGGCCGCCGGCATCGAGGTCGAGGTCCTGTCCCGTCACAGCACGGACATCGCGCCCACGCCGGGCGGGCGGCTGGGTGCCGCACTTTCGGGCCTCTATTCCGCGGGCGCCGTAGCCGCCACCCGCGAGGCGATCGCGCGCTTTCGCCCGGACGTGGTGCATACTCACGAATTGTACCCGCTACTGTCGCCCTGGGTGGTGCGCGCGGCAGACCGGATGGGCGTGCCGGTGGTGCATTCCTGCTACGACTACAGGCTGTCCTGCCCGATCGCCACGCATTTCCGTGCCGGCGCCCTCTGCCACCGCTGCACCGGGGGGCACGAGTACCACGCGGTGTTCGCCAACTGCCGCGACAGCCTTAGCGAATCCCTCGCCTATGCCGCCCGCGGCGCAGTGGCTCGCCAGTTCGGCCTGTTCACCAGCCACGTCGCCGAGTTCCTCGTGTTCAGCCCCTTCCAGCGCCAGTGGCTGGTGCGCGATGTCGGCATCTCCGCCGACCGCGTGACGGTGGCACCGTGCGTCATCCAGACCCCGCCCACCGCCGCGGACCCGGCGGAGGGTGGCTATATCGGCTTCGCAGGCCGTTTCGCGCCGGAGAAAGGCGTCGAACTCCTGATCGAGGCAGCCCGCCGCACCAGCCTGCCGGTTCGCCTCGCCGGCGACGCACCGAGCCATCCGGCGCTGCGGTCTGGCGACAATGTGCAGTGCGTCACTACAAGGTCACGCGCGGAGCTTGACGCGTTCTACCATGGTGCCCGAATGCTGGTGGTGCCCAGCCTGTGGCACGAGACGTTCTGTATCGTCGCCGCCGAAGCCATGGGCCACGGCATTCCGGTACTGGCGGCACGCCTCGGCGCCCTGCAGGACCTGGTGATCGAGGACGAGACAGGAATGTTCTTTGACTCAGCCGATATCGGCGACCTGGCCCGGCAGATGCTCCGGCTTTGGCACGACCCTGCGCTGTGCCGCCGCCTGGGTGCCGCTGGCCGGCGGCGAACGGCCTGCGCATTCAACGCCGAGGTGCATCTCGCCCAGCTTACCGCGGCATACCGGCGCGCCATGGCACGCGGCCCGCGCCGGGGGGCGTAGCGGTCAGAACGCGCCCGAGCCGAAGAATCCCCTGAACACCGTGCGCCAGAGGATGCGGAGATCCAGGCCCACCGACCAGTTCTCGATGTACGCCAGATCCCAGGCCAACCGGCCCTGCGCCTTCGCGGCGGTATCGACCAGCCCGCGATATCCATTGATTTGCGCAAGCCCAGTGATGCCCGGCTTCATGCGGTGGCGCTCAGGGTAGCGCGGCACCGCATCATGGTAGTGGTGGCCCAGCACGCGCATCTCCACCGGGTGCGGGCGCGGCCCCACCAGCGACATCTCGCCCTTCAGGACGTTGAAGAACTGCGGCAACTCGTCAATGCTGTGGGATCGCAGGAAGCGGCCAACCCGCGTCACCCTCGGATCGCCTGGCACGGTCGGCCGCATCCCCGACACGTCGCCGCGGTCGTGGTACATTGTGCGGAACTTGTAGACCATGAAAGGCGCATTGCCATAGCCGAAGCGACGCTGGCGCAGCAGCACGGGGCCACGGCTGTCCAGCGCCACCGCCATGACCGCCAGCAACATCACAGGCGAGAACGCCAAGAGCAGCAGAGTGCCCAGCACGAGGTCCTCGGCCCGCTTGCACACGCCCTGCCAATCCGCCAACGGACGCAGCGCCACGGGGAGCAACGATGCGCCGGGCACAAGCGTCGGCCAGGCACCGAGTGCAGCTGGACTGTGCGGGTCCGGCACCAACCAAACATCCACCGGCAGGCAGCGCAGCGCCGCACACGCCTGCGCTACCTGTTCTGGTTGCGACCACGGCAACGCCACCACCACCCCGTCCAGCCGCCCGTCGGCGGCCTGTTGGCGCAGCGCCTGCCACGTTGCCTGGTCGGGCGGCGCATCGGTTGCATGCCGGCCCACCAGTTCTACGCCGCATGGTGCACCCCCGCGGGCGATAGCGGACAGCAAAGGCTCTGCCCCTGCCGACCCCACCACGGCCATCCTCGTCACCAAGCCGCCCGCCTCGCGCCATGCCTGGGTCCGGCTGGAAAGCCAATTCCGCCAAGCAAACAGTCCGGCCGTAGAGCCGGCCGCCCACGCCACGAAGCCGCCCCAGTCCTGCACGTCGGCCCGCACGACGCCGAGGATGACAAGGGCACCAATGCTCGCTAGGCACCATGCTCCCCACAACACTGTGGACGAGGCGGGCAAGCCGCGCGCGCCATATTGCCCACCGGCCAAGGCCACGAACAAGACGCCCAAGCCCGCCAGCACCGGCAGCCAAACCGTGCCAACCGCAGCGGCGGCCCACAGGCACGCTGCAAGCGCCAATATCGCGCCATCACCGATCGCCACCAGCCCGCCAAGCACGCTCCGCGTTATACGGGCAGATGGCGCGGCGTGGGCGAGTGGCAGCGGCGTTGCAACGATATCGGCCGCAGGGCCACCGCGTTTACCGGCCAGCGGGTCCGGATGAATTTCGTCGCGCGCGCGGAACCCCGCCGGAAGCAAGGTTCCAGGGGTGGCAGGCAAATCGCTGATGCTCCTCGACTCCAGCACCTCCGACCACATCGCGAACCTCTTCGACCGCATCACTGCACTTAGGGGTTTGTCATGGCATGCAATCCACCCGGAACCGTTCGTTTGCCGCGGATGGCGGATTCGGAACGCCCGGGAGGATGATGCATCGGTTGAGCGGGCCGCAGAAGCGACATGCGAAAGACAAGGTCAAATTTGCATTTCCTGGAGCGGTCGGTGCCCGAGACCCGGGAACCATCGGCCAATCGGCCGTCCGGGGATGATCAAGAAGCAGCTTGCAACTGGGTCCGGTCTGATCCGCACAGGCCCTTCGTCGTTGCGCGGGTGCGTCAGGCTGCGAGATATCGGTCCCGCTTGAAGTCGCTGAGATCAAAGCCCTCGATGCGCAAAAGTGTTGTCGACGCGTCGCGCCGCGGCGAATGCAGCACACCGGGTTCGTAAAGATAGGCCATGCCTGGCGTCAGCGTGTAGTCGCGCACCCGCTTCGCCACGCCGGGTTTATCACCGCTCGGCACCTCGACCCTCTCCCAGTCGGTCATCACGGTCGCACCGGTAGCTTGGCCATAAATCGCCCAGGTCGGGCCGTGATCGTGCGGCGAGCTGTCTTTGGCTCCATGGTAGCTGTGCGCAAGGATGGCGAACTTATGAACGGGGTCCTCGTAGAGTGCCTTTCGCTCCGGCCCGTCGGCCTTGATGTTGGTGGCGACGAAGTCCGAATCCTGCAGCACCTCGCGCACCAGGTCGCACACGCGCTGCCTGCCGCCTGGGCCAGGGTCGGCTGAAATCGCGGCACTACAGGCCGCCGCAAAGCTTTCAAGCGTATGAGCCATGATCGGATCCTCCCGTCGTATCAGTCACGCAAAGTCTAACGCGTAAGCCGGCCGCGGCAAAGCGCCAGCATGCGCCCAGCCAGCATGCGCCCAGTGCGCGGCATTACGCCGTGCGGTCGCCCCCTGCGCCCAGCGCAGCCTGTGCCGCGGCCAGGCGCGCCACCGGCACACGGTACGGGCTGCACGACACGTAATCCAGCCCCACCTGCTCGCAGAAGCCTATCGAGGCCGGGTCGCCGCCATGCTCGCCGCAGATGCCCAGCTTCAGGCCGGGCTTGGTGGCCCGCCCGCGTTCCGCGGCCATGCGGATCAGCGCGCCCACGCCTTCCACGTCGATCGAGACGAACGGGTCCTTCGGCACGATCCCCTGCTCCACGTAATCCGGCAAGAACTTGCCCGCGTCGTCGCGCGACAACCCGAACGTCGTCTGGGTCAGGTCGTTGGTGCCGAAGCTGAAGAAGTCGGCCACTTCGGCGATCTTGTCGGCCGTCACGCAGGCGCGCGGCAACTCGATCATGGTGCCGACGCTGTACTCGATGGCCATGCCCGCCTCGGCAAACACCGCGGCCGCCACCGTGTCGATCTGCGTGCGGGTGATCTCCAGTTCGCGGCGCGTGGCCACCAGCGGGATCATGATCTCCGGCACCGGTGCCGCCGCCCCCGCGCGAGCCACCTCGATCGCCCCCTCGAAGATCGCACGCGCCTGCATGGCGTAGATCTCGGGATACGAGATCCCCAGGCGGCAGCCACGATGGCCCAGCATCGGGTTGGCCTCGGCCAACTCGGCCGCACGCTGGCGCATCGTCGCCATGTCCTCCCCCAGCGCCTCCGCCACATCGGCCAGCTCGGCATCGGCATGCGGCAGGAATTCGTGCAGCGGCGGGTCGAGCAGCCGGATCGTCACCGGCAGGCCGGCCATGATGCGGAACAGTTCGGCGAAGTCCTTGCGCTGGAACGGCAGCAGCTTGGCCAGCGCCACCTCGCGCCCGACCGTGTCGGCGGCCATGATCATCTGGCGCACCGCACCGATGCGCTCCGGGTCAAAGAACATGTGCTCGGTGCGGCACAGCCCGATGCCCTCGGCACCGAACTTGCGCGCCGTGTCGGCATCCAGCGGCGTCTCGGCATTGGCACGCACCCTCAGGCGCCGGGCCTCGTCCGCCCAGGCCATCAGGGTCGCGAATTCGCCGGACATCTGCGGCTCGATCATCTGCACATGGCCGATGAACACTTCGCCGGTGGTTCCGTCCAACGTCACGATGTCGCCGGCGCGTACCATCTTGCCGCCGCCGGTCAGCACCTGGGCACCATAATCCACAGCGATGCCGCCGCACCCGGCCACGCAGGGCCGCCCCATGCCACGCGCCACCACCGCGGCATGGCTGGTCATGCCGCCGCGAGTCGTGAGGATGCCGCGGGCCGCATGCATGCCATGGATGTCCTCGGGCGACGTCTCGATCCGCACCAGGATTACCGCCTCGCCTTTCTGCGCGCGTGCCTCGGCCTCGTCCGCGCTGAATACGACGGCCCCGCACGCCGCCCCGGGGCTGGCCGGAAGGCCACGTGCCAGCGAGGTCCGCACGGCAT
>Ga0335398_10001737_pt1 | contig 36114 bp, 38 predicted proteins | sample BON03_FD_205742 | JGI IMG/M metagenome (GOLD analysis project Ga0335398, IMG submission 205742) | Freshwater microbial communities from Lake Bonney liftoff mats and glacier meltwater in Antarctica - BON-03 (spades assembly) (version 2) | ecosystem: Environmental > Aquatic > Freshwater > Ice >... | reverse complement strand
CCGCTGGACACCCCCTTCAGGTACAGCCACGGCAGTGCAGCTTCCAGCGTCCGGGTCTTGCGCACGTAGGGCGGCACCAGTGCTGAGCGGAAAGTGACTGGCTCTCCGCTCTTGGCTCGCACCTTGGGGATCCGCACAGTGACCGGCCCCAGGTTGGTCTGCAACGGCCGTTCAGGCAAATAGCCATTACGCACAACGCCAGCCTTATCGTCATCGGTGCGCCGGGCAGCGTGGGCAGCCAGCAGTTCCTCCAGCTCAGCCTCTACTGCTTGTTCAATCAGTCTTCTGGCCCCGTTTCTGAGCAACTGCGTCACCGGATCTACAATCTGTTCTCGACCTTCAAGCTCAACAATATTATTCTTATCCACGGCGGTGTATCTCCTCAGGTTGTTTTGATGTGTCGTAACTACAAATCAACCAGATACGCCGCTTTTTTTCAACTGTTTAAACACCAGATTTGGTTATACCTCCTTCGGAGTTGAATCCGCGCTGTTCTTTTAGTGAAAATTGTTTAACATAGAAAAAAGTTACCTCCGCATCATAGGGAAATCGAGCTTTATCTAATTATTGCACGCTCATCCGTTTGTAATCAGAGAACTGGGATATGGAAATAAGAAAGAGAATCCATGATGTATTTTTTGAGCAGACTCCTAGCGATAAGCTTAGAAAAAATATTGATATATTCATCAGCATTCTAATTATTGCTTCACTGATTGGCATCGTCCTTGAGTCGGAGAGCAGTCTCAATGAGCAATACAGAAAGGCATTCATTTATTTGGAGGTGCTTACGGTGATTTTTTTTACGCTGGAGTATGCACTTCGCCTTTGGAGCGCCCCCCCTGCTCAGCCAAATATGGCACCCTTCAAATATCGATTGACCTATGTATTCAGTTTCCATGGATTGATTGATCTTATTGCGATAGCGCCCTTTTATATTTCATTAATATTTCCACTGGCTGATCTACGCTTCCTACGTCTCATCAGGATGCTGCGCATACTTAAGCTTTCACATTACAACACGGCAATAGAAGATCTATTCTCTGCAATCCACGATGAACGCAAGTCATTTGTGTCAGCATTGTATCTGATGTCAATAGCTATAGTGATCAGCAGTTGTGCAATGTATTATGCTGAAGGACGCATTCAGCCAGATATTTTCTCATCGATTCCCCATACACTTTGGTGGACAGTGATAACAATAACTACTGTCGGCTATGGAGATGCATATCCAATTTCCATCTTTGGGAAATTGATTGGTGGTGGCACCGCATTTCTAGGGATATTCACCACCGCACTCCTGACAGGTATCGTGGCTAATTCATTTGCGAATCAAATGGCCAGAAAACGTGCAATTTTTGAGTCTGAGCTCAGCAAAGCTCTTCGTGATGGCATTATCAGTGAGGATGAAGAACTCGTTCTGGAGAAACTTCGACTAACCTTTAATCTGACAAAAGAACACGCTCAAGCAATCAAAGAAAAGGCTATGGCCGATATTAAAAATAGTTAGTGAACCTTGGATTAAAAAATAGCGGCCTAGCCAAAAAAAAATTCTATCTGACCGCTAACAAGCGTTTAGCGGTATCAGCCATTTCTTAGAGTAACATCACGCTGCGCCTGAGCGCTGCCGCAGAGCCCCGGACCTCACTGTTATCCGCAGACCGATAGCCAACGCGCTACAACCTGTCCCAGTTGATTAACAGTGTGTATGAGTACCGATCGACCACTAACAAAGACTTCACCAGTTGGAGCGAGGTTCTTCCACGATGACAACGTCGTTGTGCGAATTATCAACCGGATTATCCACCCATATCTTTATGCTGGGCGGTGACAGTTATCGGTTAAAGCAGAGAGAGACGACTTGAAACGATCATGGGTGGGCCAAAATTAATGGCCATTGACAATGATAAGTTATGTGATTGATTGGAAGTCTGACCTAATTGGATTGACAGTCTCTTTTCCTCACCAACTGCGGATGGTAAAACGGATGATCACCGCATTGCCCGCAATCTTTGGCGATGTACGCCCTGTAGTGCTGGTGGGTGGAATGGCAATCAATTCGTTTGAATGCCTTGCTGATCTTGGTGGCGCGAACGCCGGTGCCAGCGATGCGCAAAAAGCAGTTATTCGTGGAAATGAGCTGCTGCCATAAGTAAACAGCCATCCTTACTGAATAACTCCGATGGATTACAGTTACTCGTTAAGTCTTTGATAAAGTATGTCGCTTCGAACGGGCTCTTCAGGCGGCTGAATCAATACGCTCTCCCGGCGTGCTTGTTCCGCCGCAAGGGCGTCCAGATACTTGTTCCGCTCAAGCAAAATTAAAGCTGAAATTTCATTTTGGAATGCCAGCAAATCATTGACCGCAGGCACCATCCTTGATATCTCAAGTTGCTGTGCTCGGATTGATTCCATTGCATTAACAATCTGTTCAGCACTTGAGGTGTTTTCACGCCGCAGAGTCCCGATAGTGGAGTTCACATTGTCGGAATGAGAGTTTAATCCGGCATTCATTAACTGTTCTGATTGAAGCATCGCAGTCTGCATTTGAAGGCCTGCCGCTGAAATCATCCCCATTTGAGTTTCGGATTGCATCGCAAACTGCTCCATCGAATTGCTGAGCGAATTTATCGAAAGATTAATTTGCTCGAAAGTCACCAGACCACTGTTGACCTCGGCCAACCGCTTAGCCAGCGAAACCGAAAGAGCGTTCATATTATTAACCTGTTTAGAATAGTTAAACCCGGCTGTCAATACCATCACCAAACTAACCAGCACGACACCAATGCTTGACGCAAGAGTTATCTGCAGAATCTTGTTTTTTTGAGCAAGGAGTTTCTCGTAACGGTTTACACTGGTATCAATAGTGTTTATTCGCTGTTTTAAATCAGTAGTGATTCTTTCACATTTTGTGATTAGTCCGGTCATAACTTCAGACATGGAAACTACGCTTGGAACAAGTACTTTCAAGTAGGAGTCAATTTCTACGAGATCGATATGGTTGACATCTGACTGTTGGGGTAGGGTTGTATCTTCAACAGCAGTCTGCAGGCCTTCACCCTCACTTTCGATGACGGGCTCTTCGATTGTAGGCTCAATCTTTCCGTCATCACGGGCGTCCAATTTTTCCTTGTCTGCCATTATCTAATCCTCATTTTGGCCATATCGGCTATCCAGATTTTTAATCACTTTTTCAAGCGCAGAAATTCTGGAACTAATATCTTCTAAAAAAGCATGATCAGGTTTAAGTACAGTGACAAGAGTGTTTCTAATTCGTATTTTAGTCCTGTCTGCTTTGAGTTCAATCGGAGCAGGTTTTTGTAAACGTGCTTTTGACGTTCTTTTTCCAGTGGTGGGTATGGTGTCTTTTGGTTCAGTAGCAGGTGCTGTTAATTTTCGCGCCTTTTGCCTAGCTTTAAATTTACCGTCGCGATTAAAAACTTCTGATTCGATCGCCATTTTGCAGCCTTGGCAGCCTGCGCTACAGACTGAAAAAAAGAAACTCTTAGCTTCGAGAATAAATTCACTCGTAATACAGTTAGTCGGAGCTTATAGTATATTTCTTTAGTCTAAATTGAAAAATTGGCTATGAAAACCAACGTGTTTCCACTTCAGCGGGCTGCGGTGTAGTATACAAAAATGCAATCAACAATATTTATCGATGAGGCTTTATGATATGCGATCAGCTCTTTATTCGGGTAGTGTTCTTGTACTGATATTTTTGCAACTTTTTGTGCCAGACACCTATGCGCAAGAGATTAATTTTGAAGCGGGTCTGGCTGCTAAGAATCGTGGCCATTATGCGACGGCGATTCGTGCTTGGATGCCGCTGGCACAACAGGGGGTTGCGCCAGCTCAGAATAATATCGGTCATATGTACGAGGAGGGGCTGGGTGTACCACAAGATTATCTTGAAGCGATGCGTTTTTATCGCCTGGCAGCTAGTTCCGGTCTGGCAGAGGCTCAGCAGAATATCGGGCTGCTTTATTACTATGGTTATGGTGTCACAAAAAACGTAAGAGAGGCGGTGCGCTGGTTCCGGCAGGCAGCCAATCAGTCATTGCCTGACGCTGAGTACATGATGGGGTTGATATACCAGCAAGGTGATAGTTATGAACAGGATTACGCAGAGGCGCGCAAATGGTTTCTGCTGGCAGCCCGGCGTGGTTATGCCGCTGCGCAGTTTATGTACGCTTTCATGTTGCAGGCGGGGGAGGGTGCTGATAGTGATTCCTACAACGCGTATTTGTGGGGCAAAATTGCGGAGTTGAATGGCATGGCTGATGCCATGGATATCTATTCTATTGCTGGTCTGTTACTGAATAATCGTCAGATAGAGCAAATCGAGACACTGGCGCTTTCTTGTTTTGAGTCATCCTACACAGAGTGTCCCAGCTCTAGCTTTGGTCAATAGACTGATGTTAATCGTTGGAGATAATAATTTCGATTCGTCTGTTTTGTGCCCGGCCGGTAGCAGACCCATTGTCTGCAATGGATCTGGTGTCAGCAAAGCCTGCGATGGTTACCCTACCCGCAGTTACCAGATTTCTGCTGAGCAGGTAGTCTGCAACGGCCGCTGAACGTGCCGCCGATAGATCCCAATTGTTCCGATAACGACTGCCAAAGCCGATCGGCACATTATCAGTATGTCCCTCAATTAAGATTTGTCCTCTGGTGCCTTCTATCGAAGAACCGACACTGTCCAGTAGACCGTAGAAGGCGGGTTTGAGCTGAGCCTGACCACTGTCAAAGGTACCTTGCTCGGCTAATCTAATGATAATCGTGTCACCCGCTCGTTCCACTTCAGCCAAACCCTGCTGGATCTGCTGCGAAAGATTTGCACGAATCATTTGATACTGATCCTCCCGTTGTGACGACGGATCAGCCTCGTTGCGCCCTGGTGCACCAGCGCCAGGTGAGTTTTGGATCAAGGGGTTAACGCTGCGATCGGTAACCTGAACAGCCACTTGCGTTTGTGCCTGCGTTTCCGCAATAGTGGCAAAGATTTCCAGCAATTCGTTATCAATCTGACCCGAGGCTTGTCCTTCTTGTGAAGATTGGCTTGTATCGTTGGAATAAGACTCCAGCAGGTTAACGGTCAGTTGGTTGTCAATAATACTAACACTTACCTGCCCTTCAGCGATTTGGTCGGCAAGTGCTCGTTCCAAAATTTCCAGTGCAGCATTGGTGGTCTCGTCAGCAACGCCCACATCGGTGCTTAGTTGGGGGTCTTCTGGCTGAGGATCATCCGTGAGTTGCTCCTCAATAGTGCTCAAAGGGGTTGGATCGACTTGTGCACGAATGTACTGTGTAGCGACGATATTCCTCGCTGTCGGAGGCTCAATCACAGGGATAACAGTCTGCACGCCGAATGCCATTTTCATTGAGCCACTGACATTTTTGAATTTCGGTACATTTACATGTGCAAACGACAGAATTAATACGAAAAAGGCCATTAGCAGCGTGGCCATGTCTGCGAAGGTTGCTATCCATGCGGGCGCTCCTGCTTTGCATGGAGGGCAGTCTGGAGCAGGCGGATCCTCCGGCGGCTTTGCCGGCGGACGCAGGCTTATCTCATTAAATTCTTCAGTGTCTGCCATGGTCTAATTAACCGTCAATAATAATTTCGATACGTCTGTTGCGGGCTCGACCTTCTGCGGTCGCATTAGAGTCGATCGGCACGGTATCCGCAAAGCCATTAACCCTCATCCGTTCAGCGTCAATGCCCAGCTGAGTAGCAAAGTATTCAGCCACCGACGCTGATCGTAGTGCTGACAGATCCCAGTTAGAAGCGAACCGTTCACTGAAGGCGATTGGTATATTATCGGTATGGCCCTCAACTTTTATCAAACCATTGGAATCCTGGACACTCTGGCCCACTCTGGTCAGTACTGGCAGGAAGGAGAGTGTTAAATCAGCACTGCCTGAAATGAACGAACCCTGGTTAGCCAATCGAATCACGATCGCATTTCCCTGCCTTTCCACCTCGACAAGACCTTGTTGAATCTCAGTATTAAGCTCTGCTCTGAGTTGTGCCAGTCGATCCTCCACGCGCTGGTTATCTTGTGCCATGGTGCCTCTGTTCTGAGCTGGAGATCCCATATCAGTCGGTGCGGTCAGTGGCTCGGCCATTGTCATTACCTGAATCTCACTAGTCACCTCAGTTTGCACCGAGAGCACAGCCACCGACAGGTCTATCAGGCGCTGACTGACTTGCCCGGCGTTGGCAGCGGCCCCAGTGGATGCGCTCATTTGAGTTGAGACCTCTACAACAATCTGCTCGTCGCGCACACTGACCCGGACTTCCCCTGCGCTTACAGCATCAGCCAGCGCGGACTCCACCTTGCGCAGCTCGTCCTGGATATCAAAATCTGCCGATTTCTCATTGTTTTTGACGACTATATTATCGGCATTGATGTTCTCGCCAAACTGGGTTTGCTGGCTAGCTACTGAACGCTGCGCAATGGCAGGTGTGAACTCTTCAACAATAATGCTGCGTGCTGCAGGAATAGTTATAGTGGGAACAATTTTTCGTATTCCAAAGGCAGCCTTAATTGATCCGTTTAACTGGTCAAACTTAGGAATCTCAGTGTCAGAAAAGGAGAGAAGCAGAACAAAAAAAGCCATCAATAATGTAGCCATATCTGCAAAGGTTGCCATCCAAGCAGGTGCCCCTTTCGCACAAGGAGGACAATCTTCGGAGGGTTCCTCTTCGTTTTCCAGGGACTGCGCCCGCACAACAGGTGCGACCGGATTCGCATCCTGCTGTTTAGAAACTACATCCTGTTCATTCTCAGTCAGGGCACTCATATCAACAGATGCTGCGCATTATCTCGCTACGCAGTCTCCAGTTTGGCCCGTACTTTGGGCGACAGAAATGATGAAAGAAAATCGGTGAGGATGCGTGGATTACCGCCACTTTGGATAAAGAGAACAGCTTCAATAATAAGTTCGCAATTGGCTGTTTCCAGATCAGATTGGTTTCTAAGTTTCTGGGACATAGGGATGCAAAAAACGTTTGCCAGAATCGCGCCGTACATGGTGGTCAGCAGCGCAACAGCCATGGCTGGACCAATGGCTTTGGGGTCTGCCATGTTTGCAAGCATTTGAACCAGGCCGATCAAGGTGCCTATCATGCCCATGGCTGGGGCAACCTCACCCCAGGATGAAAAGATATCGGCACCACCGCGATGGCGATTTCGCATTGACTGAATATCTTTAGTAAGAGACTTCTTGATCATATCGGGAGCCGTACCATCAACCAGCATGCCAATACCTTTGGCCATGAAGGGGTTAGCAATGTCTTGGCCCTCTAGGGCAATCATGCCGTCCTTGCGGGCAATATCAGCCAGTTCTACCAATTGCTTTATCAGGTTTTCGGGTTTGTCCAATTTGTTCTTGAACGTTTTCCCCATTACCTTGAGGGCACCAAGGAATTCACCCAGTGAGCTGCGCAACAACACCACCATAATCGAGCCGGCTACCACTATGAGTATTGATGGCGTGTCAATAAATGATCCCATTGACGCTGGCCCGATGGCCATGCCGATCAGGCCGAAGGCACCCAGCAGACCAAGGATAGTTGCTAAATCCATACTTAACTCCCCTACGTCACCCAGTTATACCGGTGGACGATATCACTTATTTAGTAATCTGAGACAGGTATCTGTTGAATACCACCGCCTGTTAGCATTTGCTATTAATTTAAAATTTGGCATTATTCAGTGTGCCCACATTCGGCACTTCAACGTATCGGCAACTGGTGTCGTTAATCGTAACCGATCAGCAGAGGGTAAAATGCTTCTTTCCACATGGGCTTTTCGACACAAGATACAACATTCTTTAATCCTCATCTTGCTTGTACTGAGTTTGTCCTCCTGTGATTATTACGCTCAAGCCCCCAGCTGTTTCGACTATTTCGAGGTGGGCGACACCAGCGGTTACGAACTGTTGGAGGGAGGTCTGGCCAGGCACCTGCAATCGCAAACGGTTTGGTATCGATGTCCAGCAGGAACCAGTTTCTCGCAAGGGGTATGTCAAGGAACGATGCTCAGCGTGTCATGGGAGGAGGCTGGCGCGTTTGCTGAAGAATTCAGTGAAAAATCGGGTTATCGTTGGCAGCTGCCGTCGACTTCAGAGCTGAGCAGCATCATGCAAACCTCATGCCGTAATCCAGCCATAAATCCAAATATATTTCCGATGCTGGCGGTTGACAATCACTGGACCCGTGACAGCGCTCGGGTTAACAGTAATCGTAAATGCACAGTCTACACCTATCAGGGGCAGAGATCTTGCCGCGAGTTACCAGATAGCGAACATCCGTTTATGCTGCTGATGCGGTTATGACACAGGGTTTACCTGTTGCGCCAGAACTCGTCATAGGCCCTCCAAGCAACGACAACAACAAATCCAATACCTATCGCCGTGGACACCAGATTAGTCAGCTGCACCTCACGTAAAATCGTCACTTCCGGGCGAACAGCCAGCATGATCACCAAGGGGACGGCGATCATTAGGTAAATCCGGATAATTTTACATATCTGGCATACAGGTTTATCTCCGCGTTGTGCCATAGTTTTTATCCTGAATAGTTGCCAGAGGCACTATCTGCTATACATATTTTCCATTGCTGCAAACTGCCCTTTCAGGTATTCGCCAATACCTTTGGATTTTTCTACAATACTTTCCATAGCGGCAAACTGCGTGATATAGCGCCGAAAGGTCGCTTCTAGGCGTATTTCAAGTGCCTCCAGCTCCCTTTCATAGCTAGCGGTCTTGCGAATCGCAGAAGCCTCGCGCAGCTTGATGGAGCCTCCGGAGCCCAGCATGGCTTTAACAGCAATACTTGCATCTTGCGCCAGGCCTTTGGCATCGGCAAAATCGCTCATGTTATCGGTGCCAGCAGAGAGCATCATTGATATCGCGGCAGGGTCGCTGATAAGTGCTTCATTGAGAGTGCTCTCGTCCAGTTCAGCAGTGCCATCTAGTTTGAAATTGAGCCCCAGGCTGCGCAGAGAATTGAAGTCCCCGCTGGAGGTGGACGAGGTTTGACCGAATAAGTCCCGAATCTGACGTTTTAATGTGAATATCAGCTGCCGGTCTTTGTTTAGGGAACCTGTATTGGGATCCCCCTCTTTCTTAGGGCTGGCAACCAGCTCGTCCATCACAACATTGAACTGGTTATAATTTTTTACCAGCTGGTCAAGAGCCGTTTTTAGCGGCTCAAAGCTCTGTTCTACAGTAATACGTACCGGATTTTCAGTTACAGCGCGGATGTCTAGAGATAGGCCAAGTATAACATCGCTGAATACATTATTGCTACGACTTATAGCCGCTAAGCCATCAACTGAGATGATGGCGTTCTGTGCAATGCTTAGAATGTTGTCGTCGCTTGCAAAACCAAGATCATTAAGACTGTCTGTACTGACACTGAATGTGTTTGACTCTCCGCTCTGGCCCTTCAGCACCACGTACCAGTCATCACCCGATGCACTTCTGTTAATTAGACTTGCCGTGACTCCTAGTCCGGCCGCGTTGATGGTGCTGACGATGCCTTCTGGCGTATCTTGATCTACCGTAAGAGCGTGCGAGGCAGCAGAGCCAATGGTCAAATTGATCGTAAACGCGCCGCCGCTATTGAGGGAGACATCTTGTGCGGCAAAACTGCTTGAACCAATGGCCTTTGAACTCGCCAGCTGCTGCACTGTCACGTTGTATTGTCCGGGCTCCGATGCGCCGGTCAGCGATGCGGCAATCTCGGTGGTGGCGGAGGAGCTGGCAGACAGCCTAATCAGGCTGCTGGCATTCTTAAGAGAATCGAATCCATCCGCAATGTCGCTGAGAAACAAAGAGGCGATAGCGTATCCGGAAATACTGTTCTCAACAGATTCTTTTCGCGCGGTGACAGCTTTGATTTGCGTATTGTTCTCGGCTTCCGCCAACCCTCTAGCTAGGGCCTGAATATCGACGCCTGAGCCCATATTGAGGGACTTTACCAGTTGGGATGACTGATTTGAGGTTTGCTCTATGGCTGCCATGGTTGGTATATGGGCTCTTTATGTTGAAAGGAGAATCAGCAAAACAAGTTCCCCTATCGACACTTCAACGTAAATAATTAAACAGAGTGAGCTGGGAAATTTTTGCCATCGTGCTCTGAGCAGCTTCCAGGGCAAGCATTCTGGAGGATAGTTCAGTAATCGCTTTGGTGTAGTCCAGATCTCGCTCACGTGAGAGCATGGATTGAAGTGTTATCTGACGCTCCACATGAATCTCTTTTTTCAGATCAATCATATTGCGGCGTAAACCCAGCTTAGAAGTAGCTGTCTCCATGCTGACACGCACAGAGTCAAGTCGGTTCAGACTTACATTAATCTCGGCCATATCCGAGTTTTCTAAGGCGTTAACAAAGTTATCAAAAACCGCAAAACCGCCAGTTGCATCCAGCGGGCTGTTACGTGTGCCACTGCCGCCGGAGAACAGTTCATATCCTGTGGTATTGATTTCAAGACGCTGTCCTGCGTCCATCTCAATATACAAACGAGTGGCATCTCCGGTATAGCTGACGCTGTCGTCTGCGCCAGGCACGAAAGGCGGGCTGCCAGTGCGAGCTCCGGAAAACAGGTAAGCGCCATTATCATCCCGGTTATTAGCCAGTGACAGCATTTCATTACGATAACCACGTACTTCGATGGCCATGGCTTTGCGATCACTTTCAGTAAAAGTCGCGTTGCTGCCCATCACAGCGAGTTCCTGCATGCGTGTCACCATGTTGCGCATGGTGCTGATGATCGCCTCTTCCTGGTTGAGCCGGTCGTCGAGCCGCAGGAAATTACCCATCTGGGTATCCTGCTCCGCCATTATCGATTTCAATGATAGGCCCTTCACAGCCGCACTAGGATCGTCGCTGGGGGAAATAAATTTGCCGCCGGTGGCCAGCTTTGCCTGTAGTTTAGCAATCTGCCCTTGCTGGTCAGTCAGATGACGAGTTAATTCAGTGAAATACTGGTTTGTTGAGACTTTCATGAGAAATCCGCTGCTTTACCGTGAGGTGTTGAGAAGGGTATCGAACATTTTGATTGAGGCCTGGATAATCTGCGCTGCCGCTTGATAAGCCTGCTGGAATCGGATCAGATCGGCAGCCTCCTGGTCCAGATTAACACCGGAGATCATCGATTTTTTTGTTTTAGCCTGCTCGTAGATAACTTCCGATGCCTCTAGGTTCATCTCCGAGATTTTAAGCACATGGGCGACGTTGTTGATTTTTTGTATATAGAAATCGTTAATGTTCTGACCGCGCAGTAGTGGCTCTGAACGTATCGCAAGCATGCCCTGCAGGTTGCGGTTATCACCAGCTGATTCGGTGTTAGCGTTCAAGTCGAAGCGATCTCCAGCACTTGGTATTTTGTCAAAATCCACCTGAATGCCATTGTGCAAAATGCCTTTGTTCAGATCGAAGGTCCGCTGCGCTATCAGGTTGCCACCCGCATCATCCCAGATCTGGTAGTCTCCATCTTCAGTGAAGCGGATACTGAAAGGTGAATCCAGTTTATTGACTGAAGGCGCAGCAATCAGGTTGCCAGCCTGCACTTGCAGCTCAATTTGATACTTGTCGCTGCCGGTGACATAAACCAGCAGGTCTTCGCGGGTTGTCTTACTTGAATAAATTCCGGAGGCGAGCCCTATACGGGATAAATCAGCAGCTTTACCGCCATCAGTCCCAAAACTGAATGTGACAGTGGAGCCGGTATACATTACGCGGCCATCACGCACACTGGCACTAACGCCGGTGTCTGGGGTACTGGTATTAATCCATGCAGCGATATCTTCGGCAGTCAGGGTTGCATTCTTCTCTAAGGTTAACGCAGGCAGTGCTTTGTCATTTAATATCAGATTGCCTGCGGCGATCAGCGTTTGCGAAGCGTCGCTGGAGTTTTTCTGTTCCGGAATTCGCATAGACAAAGAGAATTCAGTTGCTTTATGGCCATAGAAGTAATCATTCTGACGATACTTCTGCTCGCCGGATAGATTTAAATTGCTATCCAGATAACGACTCTCAGAGTCAAATATACCGGATCCGGCCATTTCGAACAGCGTGACATCATCAATTTGGGTACCCAGAAGGTGATTAAACTCCCTAGTGATTAGCTGCAAGGTCTGGTCGCTGTCGACCGGAGGCATGAAGCTGACCAGAAAATTGTTTATGCCTGCGGGTACCTGTAAGGCAGGCGTGCTAGCACTGGGGTATATCGCTACAGGTACATTCCGGTTAAGCAGAGCATTCAATGAAACTGCATTGTTATAGGAACGCACAGTACCTAGCTCCGCATAACTTACAGCAATTTCAAAAAACTTTGTGTTTGATTCTGGCTGGGAGAGCCTCATGCGGTTCGCTGCAGCAATTGCTGCAGGATCAGTCAACGCTACGGCAATTCCCTGAGATGCCTTGCGGGTAGAGCGCAGGCTCAACGCCGTACCAGTATCCGGCAATTTGCTGAAGGTCATCTGCAGTCCATCAAACGTAACCACATGCCCTTCTGGTGTGTTAGTTCCCGTTATGTTGAACTGCTGATTACTGGCTCTATCTCTAACCAGCCAACTGTTATTGCCCATCCACGCCAGCTCAATATTGCGCTCTGCTGCTGCCGGGTGCGTTTCTAAAAGCTGCACACCTTTAATTTGTGCTTGGCTGGTGTCGACTAGGGTAAATTGTCGTTTAACGGTAAACAGATCGCCGCCGCGCTCGTTGTCCAGGTTGATTCCCTGACGATGAGCCAAGTTTATATTAGCCACAAACTCATTGCTTAAGTAATCAAGCTCATCCATCAAGGGCACCAGAACATCACTTCTGAAACTTGCGATGCCTCCCAGTTTACCGCTGGATATGCCTGCGAGGTTCAGAGGGTCGCCATACTTGTCCAAGGTAAATACCTGTTCGCCTGGCCGCTCGGCGATAAAGTCGATGGAAAGCTTTTTTTGTTCAGCGCGGTTTAACAATGTTCCTGCTCTGCCAGCGTCGCTGATGGCAACACTGACGACTCCGTTGGGCTCTTCGGTAATATCAATAGCAACAATGCTCGACAGGGAGTTTAACAATTGATCACGCTGATCAAGCAATGCCGCAGGTTGTCGCGCTAACGATGTCTGACTGCCCAGCTGCTGATTAATGCGTGCCAGCTGTGCCGTTAGACTGTTCGCGGTCTCGACAACTTTCCGCAATTCCCGACCGGACTCCACATCCAGATCGGATAGATTTTTTGCCAGATATTTTATTCTGCTGGCCAGAAAGTCACCGGCCGATAGCAGCTCATTGCGCAGCGCCAGTCCGTCCGGTTGAAGGGTGAGTTTTTCGGTAACATTAAAGAAACGATCAAAGGCCGAAGTCAGCGAATTTGTGTCGGAAGCAAAGGCATCGAAGATTCGGGACGTATAGTCAACCAGAGGCGTGAACGTAGAAAAATCCGTCAGTGTGCTTCTGAGATTGGTTTCGACAAACTCATCATAGTTGCGTTTTATGGCCTGCAGGCCGGCACCTGAGCCCAAGAAATGTATGCCGTATTGTGAGGGGTTATTCTCCACGCTCACGGCTTCTTGCCGCGTGTAGCCATCGGTATTCAGATTGGCAACGTTATTACTGACCGTCGCAAGCGTTTTTTGATAGAGCTGGATAGCGGAAGCGCCTATTGAAAGTATATCGGTCATTTATCTGCAGTGCCCCCGGTAAGTTTTATTTCACTTGTTGTGCGTCAAGAGACGCGTCAATCCATTTACCCAGACCCATGGACTGGCGTGTCGCAATATAGTGGGCCATTTCATTAATGAACATATCTTCAAAATAGTCGGTCGATTCATTAGCAAATAAATCGCTTTTCAATGGCTCGGAGGCCTGCTTCATGGATTGGAGCATCATTTGTACAAATGCTGTTTCAAATTCGCTAGCCGCTTGCGCGGCTGCGGCACGCATATCAGTTTTGCCGGTTGCCGAGCTACTGCTTAGTTGGCGCAGCCCAGAAAAATCATAAAAACTGCCAGCTCCTGTTACGGTTTCGCCCATTAGATCACCACCAGTTCTGCTTGCAGACTGCCTGAACGTTTGAGCGCTTCAAGAATTGCAATCAATGCAGATGGTGTTGACCTTACCTGATTGAGGGCATCGACAATATCTTGCAGTTCTACGCCACCATCAAACACAAACATGGCCCCGATCTGTTCATCTATATCTATATCGGCATCTTGAACGCCAACTGTAATACCATCACTGAATGGCTGTGGTTGACTTACTGCATTGAAAGCAGTGACACGAACGCTGAGCGTGCCATGCGACACTGCGGCAGCGGTTACCCGCACTGACCGGTTAATTACGACTGTGCCAGTACGGGAATTAATCACCACCCGGGCAGTGGGCTCGCCAGGGTTAATTTCCATATTTTCCAGATCGCTGATAAAGGCTATTTTTTGTACCGGATTGCTGGGCACAATTACGGCAACCGAAACGCTGTCAAGAGGCATAGCAGTGCCCGCGCCGTACAAATTATTAATGGCCGAGGTAATGTTATGGGTGGTGGAGAAATCAGCATCCCGGATGTTAAATATGATATGACTTGCATCTTCAAAAGGTGACTCGATAATGCGCTCAACGGTGGCGCCATTAGGAATTCTGGCGGAGGTGGGTACTCCGATTTCCACGCTTGAACCGGCGCCGGAAGCGCTTACACCGGTGACCGACAACGGCCCCTGACCCAGTGCGTATACCTGACCGTCGATGCCGCGCAGCTCAGTGAGAATCAGATTGCCCCCGCGCAGACTTGAAGCCGTTCCGATAGCCGATATATTTAGATCAATACGCTGGCCGGGTTTGGCAAAAGCCGGCACTTCAGCAGTAACCAGTACCGCAGCGATATTGTCGGTCTGCAGTGACTGGTTGGCATTCTGGCGAGCCAGTCCTACTAGGCTGTCGCCAAGATCGAATTCACTGACAGGCCCATCAACACTTACGCCGAGCCCCGATAACAGGGCGCGCAGGCTCTGGCCGGTCAGCTGCAGGTCTTTGCCATCTCCGGTGCCTGAGAGTCCGGCCACCAGGCCATAGCCGATCAGTTGATTACTCCGCACGCCGGCGATATCTGCCAGATCTTTTATCCGGTCAGCGTAGGCTGGGCCGATCAGTGATCCCATGCATAGTGTTAACAGGGTAATAATTCGCAATTTCATATAAGTCATCCTTTAGAAAGGCCAAATGCCGAAGAGGGTGCGCAAGCCGATGGGTACTTTTACAGCCCGCGCCAGATCGCCTGAGCCACTGTAGGAAAATTGAGCATTGGCGATGCGACGGGAAAGAACGGTATTATCCGGTTGAATATCTTCAGGTCGGATGACTCCTTTCACATGAATAGTTTCGGTGCCTTCAGTCAGCGTGAGCTGTTTCTCGCCGACTATGATTAGATTTCCATTCTGCATCACATCCACGACCACAGCCGAGATTGAACCTGTTAATGATGCAGATTGACCCGCTGTGCCTGAGCCGGAGCTGGAAAGAGTCGACCCCGATGCGGGTATGCCGGTGAAAAAGCGGTCACGTGGAAATATAGCGCCAGCCTGATTAGTGCCAAGCAGATTATTTGATGTTTCGCGCTCCGCGGTCAGCCCGGAAGTTCGAGATGCCTGGGCTGTTTCATTGAGGACGACAGTAATTATGTCGCCTACCTTGACGCTGCCACTTTGATAAAGGCGTCGGCTCGGATACAGACCCACACCGTTGTCCATAATGGATCCGGTACTCACTCTTTGGGGGGCAGGTATTGACGGGTAAACAAGCTCAAAATCTGAACTCAATGTTGAGCTGGCGGGGTTCATCCCGGCGCAGGATCCCATCGCTGACATTAGCAGTAGCGCAGCTAATCGATTGGTATGTAGCATAATATTGCCCTTACAAAAGATTATTACAGATTATTGTTGAGGAATTTCAACATGCCGTCTGCTGCAGCAATGGCTTTCGAGTTGATTTCGTAAGCACGCTGGGTTTCAATCATATTGACCATTTCTTCAACAATGTTGACGTTTGAAGCTTCCAATGTTCCCTGCATCAGAATTCCGGCGCCTTGTTCACCAGGGATATTAACGACTGGATCCCCACTGGCATTGGTCTGTGACAAAAGATTGCGACCGATAGCCTGCAAACCAGCGTTATTGACAAAGCGGGTAAGCTGCAATTGACCAATTTGAACGGCACCGCCGCCGGCTGCCAATTCCGCTGTTACGGTGCCGTCCCGGCCAATAGTGATGCTGGCTGCATCTTGTGGGATGGTAATGGCGGGCACAATCGCTTCGCCGGAGGATGTTACCAGCGAGCCGTCGCTGGATAATTTAAGAGAGCCATCACGGGTGTAGGCAGTGGTGCCATCTGCCTGTTGAACAGCTAGGAAGCCATCGCCTGCAATTGCAAGATCCAAAGAATTTTCTGTGGAAATCATATTGCCCTGACGATGTACTTTCTCAGTTGCGACCACTCGGGTACCGGTGCCAAGCATCAGGCCGGTTGGCGTTTGAGAATTCACGTCAGCCTGTGCGCCCGCCTGCACAATACGCTGATAAAGCAAGTCTTCGAACATGGCGCGGTCTTTTTTGAAACCAGTTGTGTTCACGTTCGCCAGGTTGTTGGCAATAACCGTCATCCGCATCGATTGTGCGGTCAGTCCAGTTTTTGCTACCCACATTGAAGCATCCATTTGCGTCCAGCCTCTTATTTCAATTCATTATCTATAATGTGTTTTGTTAGCGAAGACTCATCATTCTTGCGCCATCTTTATCAATTTCTTCGGAGCTCTTAATCACCTTCATTTGCATTTCGAATGAGCGATATAAATCAAGCAGACTGACCATCACTTCAACTGGATTCACATTGCTGCCTTCAAGCGCGCCGGGGCTGACTGATGCAGCAGCAGGACCGCTGGGAAAATCGCCGCCATTGCCGTTGCTGCCTTGCACCTCGTACAGAGTATCCGTGCGGCGAGTCAACTGCACAGCACTGGCATCCCGTAACATTAACTGGCCAATCAGTATCGGTTCACCACCCTCTTCATTGGAATCAGTGCCAAATACTGAACCATCGGGGCTTATGGTAATGAGGTAACCCTGCGGAATAGTCAGCGGCGCACCCTCTGCCATGACGAGATCACCGGTACCGGTTTCGACGGTACCGGTACTGGTTATCCGCAGATCGCCGCGGCGGGTAAACGCAATGGTGCCATCTTCAGCCTGAACGCCAAGTACGGTGTCATTGTTCATGGCAATATCCATGTCGTTGCCGGTATAAGCAATTGCCCCAGGCTCGAGATTGACGTGTTCTACCTGTGACAGCACAATTGGCTGGAACCGGGTGGGATGCCCGGGTCCGTTTAAAAACGCAGCTTCAGTAGTCGTTAAATTCGCGCGTTTGTAGCCAGTGGTCGACAAGTTAGCCAGATCATTAGTCAGCTGAGTTCTGTTGAACTGCTGACTGGTGGCGGCAGCCAGCGATGTGTAGATTAATCTGTCCATTTATAAGCCCCTGCTAAAATCCAAATGACACTTATTTATCCGCGGATATTGATGATTGCCTGCGTCATCGCGTTAGTTGTTTCAATGGCCTTAGCGTTTGCCTGGAAATTCCGCTGTGCGGTGATAAGGTCCACGAGCTCACCTGTTAAATCGACGTTAGAACGTTCCCGCGCACCTGCTCGTAGAGTACCGAAACCGGCAGCACCAGCCTCACCAAAACTCGCTTCGCCGGATTCAGATGTAGCATAGAAGCTTGAATCTCCGATCTGCCGCAGACCTTGAGGGGTCGTAAAGTTGGCGAGGATAATCTTGCCCAGCGACTTTTGGGAGCCATTGGAATAACTCGCCACTACCAGACCATCGTCACCGATATTGACGCCTACCAAGTTGCCTTCAGGCGCACCATTCTGGGTCTGACTCAGCACCGCGAAGGGACTGTTGTACTGCGTGCTTTTGCCATACTCAAGAGCAACAACGGTGCCGGTAATGCCAGCGCTCTTCAGTCGAGAAGTGCCGATAGGTGATATCAGTTTGCCGCTGGTATCAAAAGTCAGTTCGCCCTTGTCCAGAAATATGGGTGTCCAGTAAGGGATGTTATTATCGTCGAAGTCACTCTTGTCGGAAGTTTCAATCCACTTGCCAGCTTTGTCCTGGAATACATACATTCCGCCAGAGCCATCAGTTTCCTGGTCAAGGGTGATATAGGTAGATGTCTGTCCGAACACGGCATCGATATCGTCTAGGCCCCAGTCTGGGTGGCCGGCAATCTGTATAAATGATGCATCGGTGGCGGTCGCGCCTGTGATCACCAAGGCGCCGCGCCGGTCGTCAAAATCAACTTTAACGCCCGATACGCTGCGGCCGAGACTATCGGCCATCAGATTTATCTTTTCCTGCAAATGCTGGGTGAAAGTTCCGATGGAGTACTGACCTGCATCAAGCCTGACTTGTGAAGAAATGCCATCAATAATTACGGTCAGGCTGCGGTTCGTAGAGTTGATGCTAAACGGGTTGCGCGGGTCTACCCCCATTGTTTTGCCATTAACAATTGCAGGCTGAGACGCTTGGCCCCGCACCGTAGGAACATTATTAATCTGTGAGGCCTGTGGTTGCACCGAGAGGCCTTCTTCAGGTATGCCCAGCAGATTCATAGCCAGTATGGAGGAGTTAGTCAATTCCTCAGCAGAACCCTCAGTTGCTATTTTGTTTAGTTGGATTGACATGCTCGATTGGTCGCCAGTTGTTCCACTGCGAATAAGGAACTTACCATCTGAGTATGTTACCGATATACCATAACGCTGGTCACGTGTGCTCGCAATCAGGTTGCCATTGGGCCGAATGTCGCGAAGCAAAACCACATCGACGTCACTGTCTTGTGGCTGCAGCAGAGTTCCGTAGGACTCCTCAGTAGCTTGAGTTACGCCAAATACCGGGTCAGTACCTTCATCCGTGTTGCTGAGATAAAGATCGCCGGTATTTGATTGGGAGAATTTAAAGCCTTGATTAGCAAAGTCGTAGGCGATAGTGAGATCTTTGAACTTAAAGCTGTCATCGGTTGCTAACGTCAGAAGGTGTCTATTCAGAGCAAATGTAATCATTTCTGGTGTAACTTCAGTCTCTCCCGCTTCCAGCAACCCTTCGGCGGTAAGAATTGCATTAAGGTTAAGCTCCAATTCGTCTACTACGTCGTCTGAACCGAGGGAGGTGAAAACGCGGCTCAGAGTAAGATTGCCTGCATTCTCAAGGTTAAATTTACGACCGTCACTGAAGCGGGTGTTGATTTGGTTGGTGAGTTCAAAGGCGATCTGAGTCCCGGACAACTTAACATCTTTGCCCGCCAGATGCTCCAAACCGACAGCTAAGGCTGATGAGCCATCCAATGAGACCTTGAACATATTACTCAGCTCTGCTCGGTTGAACAGAGCAAAATTAACGCCATCCTTGTTGTTGGTCAAATTCAGGTTGTCGCTGTATGCTGATGTCGTCGGGACTAGAGATTCTACAGTAGCGGGTGTGGATACGATCGGTTTTGACAGGTTATCATATGAATACTTCGTATACAGCGTGCCAGTAGTGATCAGATATTTTTCACTTTCCGAACTGGTTCTCTGCAGACGTACCAGCTCAGACAAGGTTTTGAGCTCGCCAAATTTATTAACAAAAAACTGATCACTGGCTTTGTCTGAGGCTTGAATCAGTTCTGGGTTGACTAACTGACCATCCACATACACATGGGTCTGCCATTTGTTGAAAGGGTCGTCCGCTGTTGCGGTAGCAGTTTTTGTATAGTAGACGGTGGCAAGATGCGAGGAACCAGATGCACCGTACACGGTAAACGAATTGGTTTTATGATAAGTCTCAGGTTTATTGCGATTAAATTGTTCTTTTATCGGTATGCTGTCCGATGGTAAATTCAGCCCAAGCTCCACATTTGTAGTGGCCTTGAATTCCGCTACGGTTTTGCGCGGTATGGTTAGTGCAGACAGAGCTTTGCTGAAGTCTGCCTTGTTGGTAGAGTCCACCGGCAATGACATCAATGCTTGGCCGGCAGCGTTAACCATCTGGTTCTGTTCATTAAGCACAAAACCGCCATTGCGGGTATAAATGCTGGTGCCATCCGGGGTTTGCAGAGCAAAAAAGCCATCACCTGTAATCGCGAGGTCCAGCGAGTTAGCAGAAAACTCTATGTTGCCCTGACTGAACTCCTGGGCGACCTGCTTAAGTGATACACCTGCGCCTACAACGCCGGAGGCTTTCTGCAGCGGAGAAGTGGCAAAGATATCCCCAAAGTCAGCACTGGATTTTTTAAAACCGGAGGTGCCGGCGTTTGCAATATTGTTTGACGTAACGGCTAGCTCAGTGGTTGCCGCAATGAGGCCTGTTAAGGACGTATAAAATGACATGCTTCTGTTCCCTTTGTACTTATTCGTTTAGAGGAGGCTTTCCATTTTCAAATTTCTATGCGGTTAAGTTGGGCCAGGTTAATTTCACGCCCGCTTTCAGTTTCAACCACAACATCGGATGCGTCTTCGTCCCAGCGCACGGCTTTGATCATTTCCTGGGTAGTCACGGTAGCAGCGCGACTTTCCCCATTTTTTTCTAAAGCTACGGAAATGTAATAGACTGCCAGCGGAAGTGACTTTCCATCGGTGCTCTGACCCGCCCATTCAAACTTCATATCGGAGGCGGGCTGGGCACCAAACTCTTTCCGATAGACAAGCTCACCGTTGGCCGTGGTTATATTAAATATGACTTTGTCTGCGCCTGATGGCAGGGCAGCGGAAGCTTTAGACACACGTCCTTCACCACCGAGCGTGGAGCCCGTTAATGTTGAAACAGTCTTGCCCAGCACATTAGTTCCGGTTAACAGTTGTTCGCGCAGCATGGTGCTTGACATTGATTCTATGGATTCCTGCATTGCCTTCTGGGACTCCAGCGTTGAGAATTGTGCCAGCTGTGAAACAAAAGCCTCGTTCTCCATAGGGCTTAAGGGGTCTTGATTCTTGAGCTGAGCAGTAAATAATCGCAGGAATGCATCACGCCCAAGCGCCTCTTCGGTGTTTTGAGGAGCGCTTTTCAGATCATTCATACGCTGCAAACTCATGATATTGGTGGGTAATGCAATTTCTTCAGGCATTAGTTACTCCGGGTTGGTACTTTAATCAGGCCTTGGATATTTCAAGTGTGCGCAGCATCAGCTCTTTGACAGTCTTGATAACCTCAACGTTGTTCTGATAACCGCGCGAAGCATCTAGCATATCGATCATCTCTTCGACTTCGTTCACATTGGAGCCCCATACATAGCCGTTGTCGTTAGCCATGGGGTGTCCGGGGTTATACATTTCGCGCAAAGGTCGAATGTCATCAATAATTTGCTTGATGCGAACGCCACCGACACCTTCAGTAGCGTTATTGTTTACGGTATTTTCGAGAATGGTCTGAAATACCGGACGTTTCCCTCGAAATGCCTGCTGTTCTGATGGCGCCAGCACACTGCTGTTGGCAAGATTACTCGCTGTGGTATTCATGCGGACCAGCTGTGCATTCAAGCCAGAGCCAGCAATATCCATGATTCTGTCAATTGACATGATTAGTCTCCTCGCAGGGCTTTGCGGAGCCCGCTTATTCTGTTTTCAAGAAACTGCAACGACGCCTGATAATCAGCAGCAGCGCGACCAAACTTGGCTTGCTCTACGCCCATTTCAACTGTGTTGTTATCCAGGCCGGGGTTTAATGGCTGCCGATAAACAATGGCATCAGCCTGAGTGATCATTGACTCAGCAGAGAGCCGCATATGGCCGTGATTGGTGGTTTGCATGTTAATGCCAGCATTAGCCGATTTCATTGCGACGGAAAAGTCTATGTCGCGAGCACGGTAGTTCGGTGTTGCTGCATTAGCAATATTCTGAGATATAAGCTCAAGTCTGGTATTTCGAAGATTCAGCGCTGTCTGATTGGCAGAAAAATATTGATCAATGGCAGCCATGATAAATTACTCTCAATGGGTTCAATTCTCGGTTTAAGGCGCAAATAAATGGGTCTTAAAAACGATTTTGCAAATATCTTATGCAGAAGCTGTGCCATTATTCTGTGAAAATAATTAATAATTAATATTTATAGAAAAATCAATCTGTTAAATATTAGCGAGGAGGCTGTCAAGGTTAGTGGATAGGAGCAAAGGGGTTCATAGAAAAATCAGCTCCTCAAAGCGGCATTGAATTCGGCAAGATCGTGCCGCTTTTGCCTGCTCACAATTTAACCCACTGACTTGCATAAGCTTTTTCATTGGTGTACAAGGATTTCATGAAACATCTATACAAAATTATCCAGTTGTGCACATTGATGTTATGGGCAGGTGCAGTCAACAGTGCGGCGGTGGCACTAATCAGCGACAACAAGCAGGTAATGATTGAGCAAGTTCAATCATGGGTAAGCGCAACGGTTGGGGTTTCACCTGAAGCGGTGGTAGTCAACAGCCTAGATAGGCGACTGCATGTGCCACAATGTGACAAGCCGTTTATCTTGTCCTTTCCATTCAACGACAGCCGATCGGTGCGAGTTATTTGTGAGCAGAGTGGCTGGAATATACTGACAACGGTCACTATCAACCGTGACCCTGAGGGGCTTTATTTCAGCCGGGAACTGGCGGCGGGTCATCAGCTTAAAGATGTCGATATTGACTTAGTCAGCAGCAATGCTGATCAATCAGTTCTGCACAAGCAAAGAGAACAGTATGTAGGTTACATACTCAATACAAATGTACGCAAGGGGCAACTATTTCTTTCCTCCTTGATTGACCAAGCAGTTACTGTATTTGAAGCCCGCAGTGATCTGCGCAGCGGCAAAATTCTAACCATGACCGATGTGATAGGGGTTGCACGCAGTTCGTCGCACCGCATCAGCGGCAGGGCGGTAACGCAGAATATGATTATTGGTGCAAAACTGAGCAGAGACTTGAGCGTTGGAGTCGCTTTACAGGCATCTGATTTGCTGTTGGCAAATCAGCTCCTGTCGGCGCGCGAAATTATCCCCAGGGGGGTAAACCTGAGTGAAGCTAATACTGAGATGATCACTTTTTACGGCAATCCACCTGCGGATTCAGTGCACGACTTAGACGCTTTAAGCAGGGTAATAACTACCAGTCAGTTGCGCCCCGGACAGCCAATCAGATTTTCAAACCTTCGAGTATTGGCCGATGTAGTGAAGAACGACGAGGTCAGACTTATGGTCAGGCGCGGTGCAGTTAATATTGAGGCGACAGTAAAGGCATTGAGCGGAGGCTCAACCGGCGAGCGGGTGCAGGTACGCAATCCTGAGTCAGGTGAAACCTTTTCGGTGACGGTGACCGGAGTGCGCACAGTCACGGTGCCATGATGTCTGGCAGCCACACATCTGTTCACAGAATCAGGATTAAAGTTTATGTTGCAAGTGTCGATCAAAACTCAGTGTTTTTATAATTTGTTAAAGGCAGGTCAGGTCCATAGATATGATGATACCATCGAATATCAGTAAAACAGGTCTGCAGATTGCAGCTGGGAAAAGCACCATTGAACCAGCTCGCGAGGACGCAGTAGATAGCGCCGTCAAGGGCAGCGCCTCTTCCCCGGGGCTGAATAAGACCAGAGACCTTGCGTTGTCCGAATCAATCGGAGCCGCTGCGAAATCTGCGGAGTTCGATGTGGATAAAGTCAATCAGATCACTGAGGCTATCCGTATGGGAAACTATCCACTTGATGCTAGAAAAATTGCGGAAAGCTTTATTCCGCTTGAGCAACTTCTTTAGAGTCCTGCCGCCGCTCACCTGAATGTGCTGCGGCATCACAGGATAAGTATTTTTATGCAACACCCCAAGTTATTGCCTATTGTTGATGCCTTAATTCTTGAGTTAAGTCTGCTTGGTGAACTTTTCACCGAGGAATTTGACGCACTTAAACGGCAGGACATTAATCTGATAGAAACTCTGCAGACTAAGAAAGAAGCACTGTTGGAACAACTGGCTGACGATCGAGTTGCGGAAGCTTTGCAGACAATTACCGCTGAGGAAAATCCCGACCCCCAGCTGCTGGAGCGCTGGCATGCACTGCAGGAAGTCTGTCGAGATAATCTTAATGCGCAGAAGAAAAATGAGATTCTAATAAACCGCAAATTACTGGTAGTGCGAGAGGCAATCAATGCCATCCGACGGACTGGTGGACAGGATTCGATTCAGCTCTACAATCGCCTTGGGAAACTCGGGCCTGCTCGCGGGTAGAGCAGCAAAGCTATTGCTGTAGCCAGTTACTAATCGATACGTTTTTCTTCGACGGACAGCAGAGCCATTGAGTCTTCGCTTACGGCTTCAGCCTCCACTCTTTCAGAGGGCAGCAGCAGGCTATTAAGAAACCCTGATGGCATGGCAATGTTCAACTTTGAAAACAGGCTGCTGCTAAGCTCCTCAAGGCTCATGCGTGCCCTCGCCAGATCATCACCCTCGGCACGTGCAGAGTCATAGGCGGCGTTATACAGGCCAGAGACTTCATGCGAAGGCAACCAGGCTAGTACGGTATTACGCAGTGTCTTCACTGGTCGTTCGTTTTTGGGTGTTGTACGCGAATTACCAAACTGACCATCGCTCTGACCATCTGCATAAACCATGTTAAGAGCTTTGTTGAGGATGGGCGCATATTTCTTGCGAAAACCCTCAAGCTCGGCTGCGGACACTCCGGCCGGCACTAATCGTCCAGCAAGCATATCCCACAAAGGCTTGCCATCCAGTCCCGCAAATGGAGCATTGGGGTCAACTTTGGCAACGGCAGGGTCACTCGCACGCGCCATCAACTGATTGGTGAGCTCTTCGATATTACGAATTTTGCCTATCGCGTACAGAACCAGCACCGTAATCAATATGGATGAGATGGAGAGGATAGTCAGTACAATGAAAGCAGTCATATTATGCTCTGGATTGATGGATATAAGGCGTGATCATTCTTGGTAGTCCAACTGTTCGCGAGCTTAATCGTCATCACCGTTCGACTCGTTCTGCAGGAATTTCAAGGTGTCAAACCGCTCCAGCACACCCAGCTCGTCGCAAATTTCATTCAATATTTCCTGAGCTTTATTTGTCGCCTGCTCGCGACTAATCTTTAGTGTCTGGTACAAAGCGCCCAGAGAAAATACTCTGTCGGCATAGTTCTGAGGAATATAGGTGTACATATGGCCCTGACCTGATTTCACCAGCTGGTAAGGTTTGGTTTCGATTGGCTCTGGTGAATCCTTACCATCAACCAGCGCGGCTATCATCGCAGCTTCATGGGCCTCAGTGGCGAGGGCCGCCTGGACAAAGGCAGCGTCGATATGGGTGCGAGATCTCAAGGCTATGCGGATACATAGCACGCGTGCCGACCGAGTGGATTTTTGAGAGTGCTCTACCGCATTCTCATAATCTTTTTGGGCCTGCAGTCGCAGCTTTGCGTTCTTTGTGGGACCAAACCATGCCATATTACATTCCTGATTGATAACGGGAAGCCAGTAAAGGACGCAGCTCCTTTAACGTTGCGCTGAGGATTTGGCTGATTCTGGACTCATTGACACCGATGATTGAGCCGATCTCCTTCAGATTCATCTCTTCTGTATAGTAAAGTTTAAGTATCAGTTGCTTGCGTTGATCCAGCTGAGCGATTGCATCGGCCACAATGGTTTTTAAACCCTCTTCGGCAACTTCGTCAAAAACCCCAAGGCGCTCTCCCGCAACGTCAAAAGTGCTGTCTTCATACAAGGCATCAAGTTCCAGCATATTGAGATTATTGGCATGCGTGCGCTGATCCTCAAAGGTCTCTACATCAATACCCAGATGGCAGGCCATTTCCCTGTTAGTTGGCGCGTGTCCCAGCTGATTTGACAGTTCATGAAACGTCTGGCTGTGGATTTTGCTGTTCTTTATCGCCAACCTAGATATATCACTCAGGCGGCGCGCTTCATCAATAATTGCACCTTTTATACGCATCTTCGCAAAATGCTCAAAACTCACACCCAGGCTGATGTCGTATTTACTCTCCGCCTCTATCAACCCCAGAGTGCCCAGCTGAATCATGTCATCAAGCTCGATATAGGCAGGTACCCGCGCGCGCAGATGTAAAGCTATTCTCTTTACCAGACCAAGATAATAGGTAATCGGAATTTTTTCATTGCCAATGTTCTGTATGTCGATATAGGCATCAGTCTTCATAAACAGTTATGTCCGTTCCATAAAAAACTGAGAACCACGACTTGCAATCGAGTCTGATCTGAGTTCAGCCAGCCCTGCCGCCAGTTTGTGAATATCCGATGCGAAAACCGAGTCAAGTGCCAGCTTTATTACGGGCACAGATTTCTGCCAGGAGAGATTAACGTTTTTGTCCTGTGTTAAGGAACCCAGGTAGAGCAGGGGTGTATATAAAAATTTTTGCACAATGGTATTCATACTGTCAAACAGGGCGCGCCCTTCACGTTCGTTCGCAACCATATTCGGCACATAAATCAGATTGTCAAGACCGTAGTCATTGATCATCACCTTAAGCAGAGAATAAGCGTCAGCGATTGAAGTCAGCTCCTTGGTGCCCACTATGACTCTTAAGTGACTGCCCTGCAGAAAAGCTAGGACACTGGGTGAAATACCGGCAGCACAATCAATCACCATATAGTCATAGGTCTCTGTCAGGCTTGAGAATGCCTGAATAATCTGTGCAGATTCCATCCGGTTGAGCGCTGCTATTTGTTCAAGTCCACTAGCTCCTGGCACTAGAGTAACGCCATAAGCCGTCTTGACCAGAATCTCAGCCATTGTCTTTTCGCCAAGGATGACGTGGCTCAGGTTATATGTTGTCTCACAACGAAAGCCTATTTGTGCATTGGCAAGACCAAGATCAGCATCAAAGCACAGCACTTTGTATCCGGCGTCGGTTAGAGCAATCGATAGGTTAATGGCAACGGTGGTTTTGCCTACGCCACCTTTACCGCTGGCTACACAAATCGTCTGTGTGCCTATTGTTGCGGTATCGGGTACTGCGCTCAAAATATTCATTTAATGATCTCAATTATGTTTTGCGAATTATAGCGTTGCCGAGTGTCTTATTTGGGCTATCGTCCAGTCTGAAAGTCTTTGCCGTATATCCTGCAAAACTGCATCGGTCAGGATGGATTTATTAAATTCTATCAGAGGCTGTGCAACATCGGGACTGGCACAGCCAAACAACAGCGGAAGTTTCTGATCCAGCAGGAAACTGATCAGCGGCCAATGCACTCCACGGGAATCTAGCCGGGTTACCAGAACGGAGCTAAAGCGAAGCTGAGATGCCTTCAATATATTGCTGGTAGCTGTGCCATAGCTATCGCATGCCACAACCATGTGGAAGCGCGCGATCGGGAGCTCCTGGTTCAGCAGCAGTGCTTCATCCACTGAGTTGCTGGAGGGCAGTTCAATAATAACACTGCTGTGATCGATGTTCTCACTGGCGATGGTGACCAAGGTGCCAATATCGTTAGCGCGATAGACATCAATACCTGTTTTAGCGCCAAGCAGCTGAAGCTGAGCCCAGGCCCCGTCCTTATAGGCTTTGTAGCTGACCACAATAGCGGGGTGCTGACAGTCGGCATTAATTTTGGCTGCGAGGCGCACAGCACACAGGGTTTTGCCTGAGCCGTGGTTGCCCGCCAGGACATGTACTTCGGGGCGTCCGGTAAGACGTGCATTTGAGGGTAGATTGGTATTTAAAAATTGCTCCAGCGAATCGATAATCTGCGTTGCGGTTTGGCAGCCAGCTGTCTCCTGGACCAGTTTGCGCATCAGACTGGCCGGTATCATCGAGTCGTCCAGCAATGCGCTCAACTCATTATCAGGGCGGGTCTGAGCGCTGTGCATAATCGCCAACAAATTCTTCTTAACGGCTTCAAACTCGATCTTGATCAGGGAAGTCAGATCCTTAAACAGCTGTGGTTCACCAGACCCGGATATTACCTGGGTTGCTTGATTGGATGCAAACACCGTATCCGGCTCAGGCACTGATTCGAGATGAGCAATCCTCGGGGCGCGCAGCCGAGCAGCCGGTAAACGACTGTTTTCATCCGCCGCAATGATAATCTGGTTTTTGCCAGCTACTCTGGAATTTGAGAGTATCAGAACATTTTCGCCATATTTCTCGCTGATCTCTTTCATCGCGATTTTACTGTTTGGCGCGGCAATTTTAATTATTTGCATCATTAAAACCTTTGAATTAAGAAGCAGTCAGCCCAATCTTTGCAGTAACTTTTACATCTTGGTCTTCTGGTATTTCCGTATAAGACAATACACTCAGCCCGGGTGAGCGTGTGCGCAGTCCTTTGGCGAGCCATGGTCGTATGCCTGGTGAGACAATCAATACAGCGGGCAGACCTTTGTCTTCCGTATTGCGTTTTTCAACGTCAATGGCAGAAAACAGGTTGTCAGCCATTTTGGGGTCAATCAAAAGCTCACCGGATTTACGGCTTTGCAACAGTGTCGTTGTGATGATGTGTTCCAGTTCAGTTTCTAGGGTAATCACCGACAGTGTCTGACCCAGTTCAACCAGTGTCTGCATGATGGTTCTGCCCAGGATGGGCCGAATCAGAGCTGTGAGCTCATCGGGATCTTTGGTTTTGGTACTTTCCACAATCAGGCATTCAACAATGCTGCGCATATCACGCAGGGGAATAGAGTCAGCAACCAGATTGCGCAGTACCTGATTGATGGTGGCAACGCTGAGCTTGTCGGGAATCAGGCTTTCCATTAGTTGTGGCGACTTTTCAGCTAGGTTATCCAGCAGTTGCTTTGTTTCCTCGTGGCCCAACAGTTCCTGTGCATTGTCTTTAAGCACAGTGTTCACGTGCGTAGCCACTGCAGTCGAAGCATCGACCACGGTATAGCCAAGCATCCGGGCATAATCTCGTTGCGAGGGCTGTATCCAGTAGGCATCAAGCCCGAACGCAGGGTCTTTGGTAGGAATCGCTTCCAGAGGCACGGCTATGTTGCCTGGGTTAATGGCCAGCTCATGACCAATTTTTATCTCACCCTTGCCGCGGACAATACCTCTGATAAGGATTTTATAGGTATCCGGATTCAGCTCCAGGTTGTCACGCATCCGGATGGGCTGCAGTAAAAAACCCAGTTCGGCAGACAGTTTTTTGCGAACTCCACGAATACGTCCCAGCAGGGTACCTCCGCCTTCCTGACTGGCCAGTGGCACCAGGCCATATCCAAGCTCCACACACACCGTATCCGATTGCTCTATGTCGTCCCAGCAGAGCAGGTCAGCAGATTCTGTCCCAGTCGGTTGCTCATCTTCAGATTCTAGATTGCTGACCAGTCTCTCCTGCTCTTTGCGAAACAGAATATAGCCCAGGAAGCCCGTCATCGCCGAAAAAAGCAAAAATATTACATGGGGCATATTGGGGATTACGCCCAGAATTAGCAGAATGGCCGAGGCAATAAATAAGGCTTTTGGGTTGGCCAGCTGGAGTGACGCCTGCTGAGACATGTTTTCAGAGGTAGTTACCCGGGTCACGATAATTGCGGTAGACAGCGACAACAACAGGGATGGAATCTGCGCGACCAGACCATCACCGATAGTCAGCAGCACGTAAATTTCCGCAGCCTCGCTGAAGCCCAGATCATGCTGGATCATACCGATTGCCAAGCCGCCAATGATGTTGATAAAGAGAATCAGAATACTGGCAATGGCGTCACCACGAACGAATTTGGACGCACCGTCCATGGAGCCAAAGAAGTCCGATTCCTGCGAGACTTCTTCACGACGCTGCCGCGCGGCATGCTGGTCGATCAAGCCGGCGTTTAAGTCGGCATCAATGGCCATTTGCTTGCCAGGCATCGCATCCAGAGTAAATCGGGCAATTACCTCAGATACTCGGCCCGCGCCTTTGGTAACCACCGCAAAATTGATAATCATTAAGATGGTAAAAATAATAAAACCGACAACGTAATTGCCGGCAATCACAAATTCACCGAAGGCTTCGATGACGCGACCAGCTGCTCCGGGTCCGGTATGACCATCCACCAGCACCACCCGCGTAGAGGCAACATTCAGACTCAGGCGCAGCATGGTGGCCAGCAGCAAAATGGAAGGGAAAGAGGAAAACTCAAGCGGCCGCGTCACATTAATAGCGATCATGATTATCACCAGACCGACCACAATATTCAGTGTAAAAAACACGTCCAGCAAGAACGCTGGCAACGGAATTATCAACATGGCTATGATAATCAGGATAAGGAATGGCACGCCCATACCGCGAAAGGAGGCCTTTGCGATGTCTTGTCGTAAAAATGACAATATCTGAATGCTCAAAATTAAACCCTTAAAATCAGTCAGATAGCTTTTTGCGTAGCTGTTTAGAGGCGCAGTTAAGTCTGCTCATCATATGAGAAGCAAAGATTAAGCCAATATTTAAATAGTTACTTTCAATAAAGTCTGTCAGGGTAACGGTCGACAGAAGTGTCAAGAAGGTTTATTACCCCCCTCAGGAGAGCATGATAATGGCCAGGATATACCGGGTCTCGCCCATAATTGCCGGATTGCTTAGTGTGTTGCTTGGCGGCTGCGTTCTTAGGGACGCCCCCTCGCCAGGCTCAGTGATGGGAATGATTGACCACAACGACCGTATTACCGCAACGGGTTATGCAGTAATCGAATTACAGCCCAGCGACTTACCCGCGCAGCGCCGTCTGCTGGCTATTCGCGCCTCTAAACTTGATGCTTATCGTGCGCTAGCCGAGCAGGTATACGGGCAGTATGTCGATTCAAGCACTTCAGTCGGCGACCTAGTGCTGTTAAATGACTCGTTCAGGTCGCGGGTGCAGGGGGTGATCTACGGTGCTGAACTCGAGAGCATCAAGCCACTGGGAGATGATACTTACGAAGTCACGCTGAGCCTGCGCAGGTCAGTAGTTAATGATCTTCGTAAACTGTATCTCCAGTATATGAATGAGCGACGGGTCTAATCGAAGCATGGTAACGGTGTCAATAAATTTTATGTTGTCAAAATATTTACAGCCTGCGGTGACTCGCTGCCGTTGCACATGCGCCCGGATTTGTGCCGCGCTGACGGCAATAGTTTTTGCGATAGGGCTGTGCAGCCCTGTCATAGCCCAGCCGGCCAGCGATGCCGAGCAACTTTTGGAAAAAATCAAACAGGCGTTTATAGATGCGACATTGGAAGAAAATGTTAATATTGTCAGCTCTGGTTTTATTGACAGCAGCGGGCGCCTGATCGAATCTGCTTATTTTGAAACAGGCAGTACAGTGCGCGGGGTGCGCATTCTGGATTACCTGCAGGGCGACACGCCGCCTCGCCAGAAGATAGGGTTGGATGTTCTGCCAGCCGCACTGCAATACTCTGCCGGCGAATGTCGCCAGAATGCGTCAAATAAATACCGCCGCACGGTGCTGATCTCCAGTCAGGTGCAGCTCAACAGTGGCCGCATCAACAATACCATTGCGCCCGAACTGCGTATTGCGCTCGATGACAGGCTGACTGCGGCTCTGCTCGAGAGTGGAGCTTGGCTTGCTGTGCCCCTTGATACCAGACTGGCGCAGTTGTCGCGGTATCAGACTCTTATGACTGGTTTGATGCCATTCGAGCAGGCGGATTACAGTATTGAGTTGTATTTCGAAACAGATGAGCGACCTGCAACTTGGCGGGAACCACTGCGACTCGTTCGCCAGACTACTGACCAGGCCGCTGAGTTGTTCCGGCGTACTGTGGGCAACAATCCGGTGGCGCCGGTGTTTCGCAGCGCCGTCCTGAAGCGTGTTGAGTTCGTTTACACTCTGCGATTGCAGGACCTACACACTGGCTATCTACTGCACAGCGCCTCCTACCAGCAGTCGCTACCGCCACGGCCTGAAAGTCTGATTAGCTATGATGAAATGGAGGCGTTACTGCCGCCGCTGCAACGCGACCTGCAGGCCTTTATCAACGAGGCTGACCGACTGTTTAATTGCAAGGTTGAACGCCTGAACCTGCGCCTTGCCAGCAACGCTGACCATGATTCTGTTGCGGAAGCAAACCTGCGACTAAATATTGGCAGGCTCAACGGTGCCGTGCCAGGCGACCGCTTTTTATTATCCACCACGGCAATCAACCAGCCCGATAATGTGCTTAACAGCGATCTTATTGCCCAGCTTTCCATTGGAGAGATTGTGGCAAGCGGTCTGTATGAATCGCAACTGCAAATTATTGCCGGAAACGGCTCGGCTGCAAATCTGCGTTATGCTGTGCCATTCTGAATAAAAGGTGCAGCAACTGAATACAGGAAGCAAAGCGATGAGAATGAACCAGCCAGCATTTTTTTTCAGGCGAGTGGTCTGCTTATGTGCCGCTATGATATTGATACTTCCAGCCGCTGCTGATGAAGTCAGCATTGACCAGGCCCTGCAGACGCTGCTGCGCGGAGTTGATATTCAAGACCATATGGTCAGCCGAAGAAGTGATGAGATTCGTGGGGGTTATTACCAGGTAAGACCTGGCGATACACTAAGTGAGCTGATCAACATGATTTACCCGAACTCATCAATCACGCGAGACATGCTGGAACGGACATTCATTAGCGCAAATCCGCATGCGTTCCGTTCGCGTAATCCAAACTGGCTGCTGGCAGGCGCGCGGCTGCGAATTCCCAATTCGGAAGACGTGTTGAGTCTGGTGTTCCGAGACGCTGATGGAGTGCGCGCAGCGGCTCGCAGTGATCACCCAACTTGGGTCCGCTTTCCCTGAGCGCGGATAGAGTCAGGTCATGATTCATGAAGTACTGTTTATCACGCCAAAACCGGTCAGTGTTGATCAGGCCATTCAGGGTGCCGTGCGCTTAAGCGCAGAGCTGGGTCGTCATTTGGGTTTGCGCAATGAGCAGGTTGTCAAGGGTGTCGTGGATGCGAAGGGTAGCACAATCTTGCTGAGCACCGACCATGGCAGTTATCGGTTGCAACTGGGTTCGCCGGGTTATCATTCCGCGGAGTTTATGTTCAAGGCGTTTGTTTCTGCCCATGGCGTGCACCTGAGAGTCTTACCCTTGGTGGCGGAAAAATCGCCAGCCCCGACAACACCGCCAGCGCCGCCACCTTCGCCTTTGTTGCAAAGTAGTTTGCTCGGTCGGGTTAATTACCTGCAACACTTCCATACTTCACTGCACAGCTTCCAAATGCTTGCCCGCCCGGGCTGGATAGCCGCAGCAGCGGAACAGCTAACTGATAAAAATGCACGCAATGCGCTTAACCAGTTGCTGGTGAGCAGTGACAACATAAGCGCTGACGCCGTTAAATCGGCTCTGCTTAACAGCGGGTTATTTGGCATTACGGCGGGGCATAGTGGCTGGAACCTTAAGAAAATTCTGCTCCTGCTAAAACGCAACATTGATGGTACTGAGACCAGATCATCTTTAACATTATTGAACGATATAAGTAAAATAATTGACTATATCGAGGCAGCGCAGCTTGATGCGCTTTTGCATCAAGAAAAACAGGAAGTAATGTATCGGTTTCCTTTGCTGTTAAGCGATGGTCAGCCGCTGCAGATTGTTATCCACAGTAATCCAGATAAGACAGACGATACCGATCACGCACCACATTGGTGTCTGGATATGGACATGCCACTGAGCAACCAGTGCCATCTGTGGGTGTCCGCAGTGCTCTACTCGTCTGGCTCACTGGACGTCTGTGTGTGGAGTACTGATGAGAGTCTGGTTAACAGCATGACGGCGTCGGTTGCCGTGCTGCAAGGCAATCTGAAATTGTTCGACCTTGCCTTGCGGGGCTGCAAGGTCTGCTTGGGTGAACGGCCTAGCGCGGAGCTCGCCGGTTATGGCAAGCAACACTATCATACCGGGTCTAGTATGGATGTGATTACATGAAAGATAAAAAGATTCCCAAAACCGTTGCACTTGAGTATGGCAATAACGCCGCACCGCGCGTTATTGCCACCGCCGAGGGTGACATGGCGCGGTTAATGGCAGAAGTAGCAAATTCGCTGGGTATCCCTGCGCTGCGTGACGAGCATCTGGTTGAGGTGCTGAACAAGCTGGAGCTGTATGAAGATATACCGGAAAACCTGTATGTTTCGGTAGCAGTTGTTTTGGCCTGGGCATTCTGGTTGACAGGACGCACGCCGGATAGTTTGTAATTGCATGAAAGCAGGGAACCGTTTTTTTTACGCTGCGGCCCTGTTTATTTACCAGCAGCTTATGCCTTTACCGGAGCAAGGTGCCATGCCTCTTTAATGCTATGCATCAGCTCCCTGACTTCACGGAAAGCTTCTTGGTCGTTGCGGGCATGCCCATGAGCGAGTCTGCGCAGGCAATAGTCATAAAGATCATCAAGGTTGTACGCTACCTCGCCGCCTTTGTTAAAATCCAGAGTGTTCCGCAGGCCAAGCAGAATGTTTTGTGCCTTGCTCACAGCAATCCCTTTGTCTTCCAAGCGCTTATTCATCAAGTGACTCTCTGCATCAACGACGTTGTCTATAAGTGCATTAAACAGCAGCTTGATCATGTCCAGCTGACTTGAGGACTCAACTGATAATTCGTAAGTCACCTGTTGATAGATATTCATGGCGCGCATTCGCAGTGCATTCATTTTTTATCCTGCTGGTTAAAAAGCTAAAAATTCCACCGTTAAGTTCATGCTAGTCTCAATCGACACTTTCGCGTGTAGCTTTAACACCAGACCACACTTCAGACCTGAACAAAGTAAATATTGTTGCCAGACGTTGTGGTTGCCTCTGTAGTTAAATATTTAGGGGTATTGTGTCGAAAGATTGTTGTGCGCAAAGATAAAGTTGCGCAACGTCGCAGTGGACAGGAGGACTGAACAATGAAGCGTACGAGCGGCTACGATTTGTTCAAGCGCATTAAAGAACGCAGAATTAAGTGCCGATGGGCGTTATAACGACACAGCGCAGAACCTATGACAGGGAATAGGAAATGGCATCGATCAGCGCAATAAGCTAGTCAGTCGTTTAATTAGCAGGAACAGCAGGAAACGCATTAGTAAAAATGAGCATTAAGCAATAGACGACTGAACGAAACCAGGTGGGTCTTGAGACTTCAATACAAGCCTTACTTGATCACTGTTCAACACTACTAGTTTAAACGGAGTGCATAAAATGACAGTTATTAATACCAACGTATCAGCAACAATAGCCAGTAATTCACTGATGCGTAATGAGAAGGCTATGACCACAGCGATGGAACGTCTATCGACGGGCTTACGTATCAATTCAGCGAAAGACGATGCTGCCGGACTCGCCATTGCATCACGAATGACGTCACAAGTTAAAGGGTTGAATCAAGCTATTCGTAATGCCAACGATGGTATATCGATGATGCAGACGGCTGGCGGTGCCATGACTGAGGTGTCTAACATGCTGCAGCGTATGCGAGAGTTAGCTGTCCAATCGTCAACGTCAACCAACACTGCTGCGGATCGCGCCACGCTGAACGCCGAAGTGCAGGAGCTGGTTGCGGAAATCGACAGCATTGCTAAAAACACCTCTTTCAACAATAAGTCATTGCTTGATGGCACTTTTGGCAATCAAAACCTGCAGATTGGTTACCAGGCAGGCCAGACCCTTAGCGTCAGTATGGGCAGCTTGAGAACTAATTCTATTGGCGCAGGCGTTTCAACAGCATTGTCGGCATCCGGCGATTTCGCTGCTCTCGCGGCGACCTTGGAAACTAACCGTGACCTCAATTCGGGTGACCTGGTAATTAACGGTGTGGTAGTGGGAGCTACTGCCGACGTCGACGATTCACTCTCCGTGGATGCCAAGAGTGCAAGCGCCATCTCCGTAGTAGCAGCCATCAATAGAGTCAGCGACTCAACCGGCGTGCAGGCAACGGTTGGCACAACGATCTTAGAAGGCACAACAATGACGGCTGCCGCCTTTACGGGTGCTATCACGATCAACGGCGTGGCCACTGAAAGTATCACTACCACCACTGACGCTGGCGCGAGCCGGGCGCTTGTTACAGCGGCCGTCAACCTTGTCAGCTCTCAGTCTGGGGTAAGAGCAGTAGACACAGGCAGCGATACCGGCGGTATCCAGTTC